>MDTA01148742.1_pt1 | contig 137604 bp, 128 predicted proteins | sample 811151 | NCBI WGS metagenome assembly MDTA01 (sample SAMN05326648, study PRJNA326480) | marine metagenome | isolation source: seawater | place: Indian Ocean: South | collected 2010 | reverse complement strand
CATTTTCGAAAAGCCCGGATGGATACGTCGGAACGATCCGAACCATGACAATCAACGTGAAAGCGAAAATCGTCGCCAACGACAAGAACGGCAATGACAAAGCGCCGGACTTTCGACTTATCGCCGGTGGCGCAGAGCTTGGCGCCGCCTGGCGTTCGAACAGCGCCGGCGAGGACAAGAAGTCGTTTCTCAGCGTTGAACTCGATGATCCGAGCTTTGCAGCTCCCGTCCGCGCGGCGTTTTTTGAGAATGCGAACGACGGGACCGGCGCTTTGGTTTGGAGTCGCAATCGATAAATTTTAAGTTGGTAAGGTGGCGTAGATCGATGAAGTCTCCAAGACGGCAGTTGCCTAATTCAGGTTTGGGAGACGCCAACCGCTCGCCCCTTCCTCGGACTCGTAAATTTCCTAAGCCGGAATTAATTCGTAGAACAATGGATGAATGGCAGCCGCATTACGCTCACAGGCTGACACAGGAAGACGCGCGGGAGATCGTCGATAACGCCGTTGGCTTTTTTCGGATTCTTCGAGAATGGAAAATTGCGGAACAGAAGGCGCAAGCAGGACATTCCAAGCACAATTAGAAAATGTGCAGTCCTTCAATGAAGCGCTTTCTGTTCTATTTCGACCAACCGATTGATTGGCCCGCAATTTTCCCAAATTTGATTCGTTGAACATTTTAGGAACAAGCCATTCGCACCGAGCCCGAATGATGCTAGAGAATCTATATTTCTCGTGAAGCTGAACGGACGGACCCATGGCCTCTCGAAACTGGGGAAAAACTCAATCAAAGCAGCAAACTGCGCCGCGCTCCGTAGTTTATGCGCGCGTTTCCTCTAAAGAGCAGGAAAAAGAAGGGTTTTCGATTCCCGCGCAGTTGAAGCTCTTAAGCGAATACGCGGCGATAAACGGCATCCGCGTGGCTGAAGAATTTGTCGATGTTGAAACGGCCAAGAAAAGCGGCCGCACGCATTTCGACAAAATGATGACTTATCTGCGTCGCCATCCGACCGTGCGCGTTTTGTTGGTCGAGAAAACGGACCGCCTTTATCGGAATCTAAAGGATTGGGTGACCGTCGACGATTTGGACGTCGAGATCCATTTCGTAAAAGAGGGAACGGTTCTTTCCTACGACTCGCGGTCGTCCGAAAAATTCATGCACGGCATCAAAGTTTTGATGGCCAAGAATTACATCGACAATCTTTCGGAGGAAACCCGGAAAGGAATGCTGGAAAAGGCGGAACAAGGGATTTGGCCGTCCTGCGCTCCGCTGGGCTATCACAATACCGACGGGCCGAACGGGAAGAAGATAATTGAAGTCGATCCTGTCGCTGGACCGCTCATTGCCAAAATGTTTAAATGGTATGCAACGGGCCGTTACTCACTTCGGCAGCTTGGCGTTAAAGCACGCTCTCACGGGTTGACGTTTCGGAAGAGCGGCCAACCTGTAACCAACAGCACCATTCATAAAATTCTCCGCAACCGAATTTATGCGGGCGAGTTCGATTGGAAAGGGAAGCGATATCAGGGCAGCCATGAGCCACTCGTAACGAATGAATTATGGTCGCGCGTCCAGGGCGTATTGGATGGAAGAAACACATCCAAGCTGCGGGGATCATCTGCGCATGACTTCGCTTTTACCGGGTTGATCACTTGCGGCCATTGCGGCTGCGCGATGGTCGGAGAGCTGAAAAAGAAAAAATACGTCTACTATCATTGCACTGGGTTTAAGGGAAAATGCGGCGAGCCCTATACGCGTGAAGAAGTGTTGGAAGAGAAATTCACTTCATTTTTGCGTAAGCTCCGATTCGATGATGACGTTTTTGAGTGGGTCAGCCGGGCGCTGAAAGACAGCTGCGCCGACGAGAAGCGCGAGCATGCCGAGGCCATCGCCAGGCTTGAGAAAGAGCGAAATCGGCTGCAGCAGCGAATTGACGCCATGTATATCGATAAGCTCGACGGGCGGGTGTCTGAGGACTTTTATGACCGAATGCGGACCCAGTGGCGTGACGAGCAGGCGCGTTGTGCAAGGGACATCGAGCGTCACGAGTTGGCCGACGATTCCTACATGGACGAGGGTGTCGAACTGTTGAAATTGGCGAAGGACGCCCATCGCCTGTTCGAAAAACAGTCGGCAAAAGAGAAGTCGAGGATGTTGAATTTCTTACTTTCGAACTGCACCTGGGCGCATGGAGAATTGAACGCAGAATTCAAGCAACCTTTTGATTCCCTTGCGGAAACGGCAATGATTGCCGCGCAAGCCTCGTCATCGAAAATGGGCGATTCGGCTCGTTTTGAGAAATGGCTCCCCGAACTGGACTCGAACCAGTGACCCGCTGATTAACAGTCAGCTGCTCTACCAACTGAGCTATCGGGGATCGCCCTTGGAACGCGGCCTATAGCAAAGGCGACGCCTTGAATCTACACCCATTTGCTTAACGGGGGCATTTTTTCTCAAGGGGCGTCCTAGTCTACTCTGGGGTCCGGCTTCCGCGGCGCCCGGTTGCGGGCCTGTTGGTTGCCAAGTCATGGGCTCGGGCCCCTCATTGCCGGCGTAGAAGCCGCAGAGCAGGCGCAAAAAAGTGTCATGGAATCGGATGATCAGAGGCGGCGATCCTGGGAGGAGCGCCATAAAAGCGAGACGGCCGCGTTTGGGGGAAACGCGGCCGGTACTCACTGTCGTGGGGTATGGTGGGGGATCTTCTCGGGAGAAGACACTATTAAGGTCTCATCAAGTTCTTAACATATGGTTAACAGAAAACGGGGCCCGAAGGCCCCGTTTTCCCGCGTTTGTCGAAGGAAAGTCGCCTCTATTCGGCCGGATCCCAGAGCGGGTTCCGGCGCCCGCTGAGGCCCGGCACATGACCTTCGTGCGATTCGCCGTAATCGGACTCCTCAGAGGCGCCATGACCCACCGGCGGCTGCTTCACGCCGGTCCAGGACCAGCGATAGAAGCGGGAGATATCCGCGCCGACCGCATACATGGCCGGCACGAAGAGAAGCGTCACGAAAGTCGCGAAGAAAACCCCGAAGGCGAGGGAGACGACCGTCGGCATCAGAAACTGCGCCGAGGTCGAGCGTTCGAACATGATGGGCAACAGACCCACAAAGGTGGTCAGCGAGGTCAAAAGGATCGGGCGGAAACGCCCGACGCCCGCTTTGACAAGGGCGGATATGGCGCCTTCGCCATCGGCGCGCAGGCGGTTCACATAGTCGATCAGAACGAGGTTGTCGTTGACCACGACGCCGGCCGCCGCCGCGATCCCGAAGAAAGAGAAAAGCGCGAAGTCGAGACCGAAGATGAAGTGGCCGAAGGCGGCGCCCATGAAGCCGAAAGGGATCGCCGACATGACGAGGAGCGGCTGGAAATAGGAGCCGAAGGCGATCGCCAGCAGCATATACATGGCGAAGAATGCAAAGCCCTGGAGACCCGCCCATTCAGTGATAAAATCCTGCTGGTCCTCGGCGTCGCCTCGCTGGGCGAGGGAGACGCCCGGATGGCGCCGTTTGAATTCCGGGACGAACTCCTCGCGATAGATCTTCATCACCGCTTCCCGGTCCGCGCCTTCCTGCAATTCCGCTGTAATGCGCGCCGAACGCTGGCGGTCGCGGCGGTCGATGCGTTTAAAGCTCGGCGCGAATTTGGCGTCAGCGACCACGGTCAACGGAACCTCCCGCCCGTCCGCGGTGCGGATGCGCATGGATTCAATCGTCGTGAGCGATTCCCGGTCGGACTTCGGATAACGCACCATGACGCGCACATCCTGGCCGCCGCGCGGCAGGCGCTGGACTTCTTCGCCATAGAAGGCCTGACGGATCTGGCGCGAGACTTCGGCCAGCGTCAGCCCGAACCGTTCCGCGCCGGGTTTTAACTCCACCTGCAATTCCGGCGTCGCGGATTGCAGATTGTTGCGCACGTCATAGGTTCCGGGCAGCGTGCGCAGGAAATTCTGAAGATCGAGAACGCCGAGACGCAGATCCTCAAGACTGTCGGATTCGATGCCGAAGGTGAGGTCGGGCCCACCGTCATTTAATGTGTAGCTGATGGTGATCTCTTCAGCGTCTGGAATGTCGCCCAGCTCCTGGCGGAAGAGTTCGGCGATCTCCTTGGTGGATTCTTTGCGCTCGTCCGCGGGCACGATAGTGACATAGGCGGAGATGTCTTCCTCATCGGCGCCGATATAGACCGATTGCACATATTTCCGATCCGGCGTGTTGAGATCGGCTTTCAGCCGGTCAGCGGCGCCTTCGATCTCCTCAAAAATCTGCTCCGACCGCGCCCAGGGGGAGCCTTCCGGCATGCGCACCGTGAGCGACAAAAACGTGCCTTGCACTTCCGGCTGGAATTTGAAGGCGACCCAGCCTTGCGCCAATAGCGCCGCCGAGATCATGAAGGCGCCGAGGAAGAACGCCACGGTGAAGTAGCGAAAGCGCAGGGCGGCCTTGATCACCGGACGGTACATGGTGTCGGCGACCGTCATCAGCCCCTCGGCGAACACCTTTTGCAGGCGATAATAGACGCCTTCCTTGTTCTGCTTTTTCATATGCGCAAGGTGCGCGGGCAGGATCAGGAAAGATTCAATCAGCGAGAACAACAGTGCGAAAATGATCGTGTAGCTGATGTGTTTCGTAAATTGGGCGGTGCCGCCGGACAGGAACAGCCATGGCAAAAAGGTGATCATGGTGGTGATGACGGCGAAGAGGACGGGCTTTGCGACAAGTTGCGTTGCTACCGTTGCAGCGTCGACGCCCTTGCCGCCGGCCTCCACCTCATTGTGAATCGCCTCGCCGACGATGATGGCGTCGTCGACAACGACGCCGATGACGAGAAGGAACGCGAATAGCGACAGCATGTTGAGGGAGACGCCGACCATGGGCAGGAAGATGAAGGCGCCGAAAAATGAAACGGCGATGCCCACCGTCACCCATAAAGCCACCGCCGGGCGCAGGAACAGAAGCAGCACGATGAGGACGAGCACCAGGCCGATGCCGGCATTCGACGCGATGAGATTAACTCGCTCGAAATAAAGGTCCGCGAAGTCGAACCAGATAGAGAGTTCGGCTTTTCCTTCGAGTTCCTTGTTCTTCTCTTCAAGCCATTTGTCGACCGCTTCGGAGAGCGTGACGATGTTGAGCGTGTCCGGCGCCTGCACGGCGAGGTTCACGGCCGGCTTGCCGTTCATCTCGCGAATGGATCTTGAATCCTCAAACCCGTCGACGACTGTGGCGACGTCGCGAATGCGGATTGTCGAGCCGTCGGGTGACTGGCGCACGATAATGCGCTCGAACTCTTCCTCGGTGTCGGCAAGGTTGCGCGTGGCGAGCTGGATGTTGCCTGTATCCGTGCGCACCTGTCCGCCCGAGAGATTGAGCGAGGAGCCGCGAATGGCGCGCGAGACGTCGTCGAAGGTCAGGCCGTAGCGGCGCAACGCCTCTTCGGAAACCTCGATGGAGACTTCCTCATTGCGAATGCCCCATGTGTCGACGAGCGGCGAGCCATTGGGTATTTGCGCGAGTTCATCGCGCAGTTCGCGCCCCAGGCGATAAAGCTCGCGGGGCTCCAGGTCTCCGTAAAGAGCAATGAATTGGGTTGGGTTCTGATTGCGCCATTGCCGCACGATCGGCGGAAACGCATCTTGCGGCAGAGTCGAGATGCCGTCGACGCGGTTCTTGATCTCATTCAGGAAAAACGTGGCGTCGACGGTGTCGGCGCCTTCCACATTCACGCTCGCCGCGCCTTCGCGCGCCGTTGAGCTGATATGCTCGATCCCGTCAATGTCGGAGACGGCTTCCTCAATACGCAGGATGATCTGTTCCTCTACCTCCTGCGGCGAGGCGCCCGGCCAGGCGACGGAAATTGTCGCGCCGTTGAAGGAAGCGGAAGGAAAAACTTCGCGCTCCATCCGGGTGAAGGCGATAATGCCGGCGATAATGCAGGCGACCATTAAAAGGTTCGCGGCGACCGAATTGCGGGCCCACCATGAGATCAGTCCATGCATGGGGTTATTCTCCGGATGTTATGTTGGAAGCGCTCGCGGTCGGCGAGGGCTCGTCCGATTTCTCGGAGCCGGGCAGGGCTTCCAGCGGGTCCGCGGGGTTCACCTTGTCACCTTCGGAGGCGCCGCGCAGCGGGGAGGTGACGACGCGGTCGCCATCCTGAAGGCCGCTGGCGACGGTAATGCTGTCGCGGTCGGTGGAAACAATTTCCACCTTGCGCTCCACCAGCGTGTCATCCTCGGCGATGGTGTAGACCGTGTCCCGGCCGTAAAGCGCGGCGCGGGGCAGGACGATCGCGTTCTCATAGGGCTTGCCGGTGATCGTCGCATCGACATAGAGCCCCATGGCGAGCGGCGTGTCCCCATCGGCGCCTTCGCCATAGGGATCGTCGACGACGGCGATTGCAACAACCTGGCGCGTTGCGGCGTCGATGGCGCCTTCGGTGCGGGCGATGCGACCGGTCCATTGATGCGCTTTGCCCGCCACCGAAGCGCTCATGACGACCGTCGGGCCGGGGTCGTCTTCAGTGGCTGTGAAGGCCAGCGGCAAGCCGAGTTTCGCCAGATCGTTATCCGTCAGCGGCAGTTTGATCTCCGCCACGTCGGTGGAAAAGATTCGGCCAAGCTGGGCGCCCGGCGAAACATATTGGCCGACGCCGACAATACGCTCGCGCACACGGCCCTTGAAAGGCGCGCGAATGGTGGTGCGATCGAGGTCGAGCTTCGCGGCGTTGTATTCGGCGCGCGCCTGTTCGAGCTGCGGAATGCGCAGGGCCAGAGCCGTGGGGTCTTCCTGCAGGCCAAGCTCTTCGTAATCCTTGCGGGCGAGCGCCGCTTCGGCTTCTTCCTGAGCGAGACGCGACCGCGCGGCTGCGGCGGCGGCGCGATAGGCGGCGTCCTCGATCTTGATCAGAACGTCGCCCTTTTCAAAGGCGCCGCCATTGACGAATTCATTCGAGGTCGAGACGACCTGGCCCGCCACCTGCGCCGTCAGGGAAATATCCGTACGCGGACGGACTTCACCCTGCGCGGAAACATCGAGCGTAACCGACTGCGACTCTGCGACTGTGTAAAAAACCGAGGGCGGCGCGATTTGCGGCTCCTGACGCTCGGGCTTAGGGCGCAGCATCGACATGCCGACGATCACGCCGATAAACAGGGCGATAATGCCGAGCGTGCCGAATATGGTGGCGAATTTCCGAAACATGACGGTTACTTACTCTCCGGTTTCAGCCTGCAGCGCAGCCAGTCTTTCCTCGGTGAGGAAGTCGCCCCCGATGGCGAGATAAAGCTGGACGCGGTTCGAGACGCGCTGCTGCTGGGCCTGGATATAGGCGCTCTCGGACGAAATTCTTCTCGTTTGCGCATCCAGAAGGTTGAAAATCGTGGCGGCGCCGCTGGAATAACGGCGTTCAGTCAATTCCTCCGCCGCGGCGGCTTCTTCATAGGCAAGGCGCAGGGCTTCCTCGCGCGCGGCGAGGAGGGTTTCAGCGGCGATGGCGTTCTCCGCCTCCTGATAGGCAGTCAGCACTGTCTGCACATAGCTGTAAAGCGAGGCCTCGGCCGCCGCGCGCGCGCGTTTGGAATTGGCGAGAATGCGGCCGCCCTGAAACAAGGGCTGGAACAGGCCCGCCGCAATGTTGCCGGCGAGACGTTCGGGATCGATGATATCCGCAAGATTCGGACCCGAGGTGGAAATCTGCGAGGTCAGGGTGAGCTGCGGCAGCAATTGCTTGCGCGCGGCGCGCGCCTGCAGACCGGCGGACTCCATGCGCGCTTCCGCGGCGATGAGATCGGGACGGCGGGTGAGGATTTCGCCCGGCGCGCCGGCCCCTTCAAGTTCGGGAAGGGAGGGGAGCGTCGCCGCCGCTTCAAGCTCGGCCGCGGGATAGCGCCCAAGCAGCACTTCAAGCGCACGGGAGGCTTCCAGCTCGAGGCGCTGGCGGAGGGCAAGGTTCGCCTGGCTCGATCCAAGCGCGGAGCGTGACAGGCGAACATCGAGACTTGATGAGACGCCGCGATCGTAACGCCGTTCGGTGACGCGAAGATTGCGTTCGCGCGCTTCCGTGTCGCGTTCGGCGAGTTCGCGTTGCTGGCGCGCTTCGATGAGCGCGAACCAGGCTTGCGCCACGCGGGCGGCGAGTGAAAGCCGCGCCGCTTCCAGGTCGGCATAGGCTGCGGCGGCGTCTTTATAGGCGGCGCGTGTTTGATCGGTCAGCCGGCCCCAGACATCGAGTTCCCACTGGATCTGCGCGCCGAGAGAGAAGTTGTTGATGTAAAGGCGCCGGTTCGGAAGATCTGCGTCGATCACGCCGTCATTGTCGGTGTCGAGACCGTCGAGCCGTCCATCGCCGTCTGTGTCGAGGCCGAAGCGGTCTTCGATCTCCTGCGCCCGCAAGCCGCTGAGTTCGTTTACACCGCCGCCGCCGACCTGCGCCGACAGGGTCGGATCGGTGACGATGGCGTTTCGGCTCGACCGCGCGGATGCGCCGAGCGTCGGCAGGAGATCGGCGCGGGCGATGCGCGCGCCGGCGCGCGCCTGATCGAGATTGGCGGCGGTGGCGAGATAATTATTGTTGTGTTCGAGCGCTTCATCGATGAGCCCGCGAAGAGCGCTGTCCTGAAACGCCGCGACCCAGTCGCCGGTCGGCGTGGCGGTGGCGGCTTGATCCGCCGTCCACGACGCAGGCGTGTCCGGAAGTTGCGCTTCAAGCAGCTCCTGATCCACGCTGGCGCAGGAAGCTGTCATCAAGGCTATAAGTGCTACGCCCCCGAATCGCATCAAATCCACTCCTCAAAATCTGGTTGCCGGGCTCTGCGGCTTCTTGAGTTCTACTTGTCTTCTGTTGACGGCGACCGCAACCGCGAAGCGGCGGGCGGTTATGTCGATGCGGCGAATAGCGGGCAGCCGGGGTTTTAGTAACCGATTGAAAACACAAGCCGTTAAAATTTTAATGAAGAGATAAGACGGAAGCTGGGCGAAAACAGACCAAATTCTCGGAAAAGAGAAATAGATTCAGAATGTTGTATGGAGGCCACGGCCGTAATCGAACCGCCCGCGCGCGATGGCGCGCGAATACTCAAAAACGCCGGTGAGACCAACCGCTATTTGGCAGGCTGACGTCTGATTATCCAGAGTTTTTGGAGGCCACGGCCGGAATCGAACCGGCGTACACGGCTTTGCAGGCCGCTGCGTCACCACTCCGCCACGTGGCCGGAAGGAAAGCAGCCCTCGTGGTGAGATGGGCGGCTCCGGGAAGGGCCGCCCTCATAGCGCGGGGCGCGGGCCCGGTCAAAGGTGAATTATCGGGCGCGGCAATCCCTATTTCGCCGCGTTGCAACTGGGCCCGGCCGGATGTATGCCCCCTTCGGAAATGAACCGGCGACAAGGGGCTTCATATGGATTTCAAGGCGGCGCGGCGGCGGATGGTGGAAAGCCAGGTGCGCACCAATGACGTCACCGACCTGCGGCTGCAGGCGGCGCTCGAAACCATTCCGCGGGAGGTGTTTTTGCCGGCGGGGCTGCGCGAGCAGGCCTATGTGGAGCGCGAGCTCCCCTATGCGCCGAACCGCGCGATGCTGACGGCCCGCGATTTCGCCAAGCTGGTGGACGCCGCCGATCCGCGCCCGGGCGATCTTTGCCTCGATGCGGTGGCCGGAACTGGTTACTCGACGGCCGTTCTTGCGCGCCTCGTTGACATGGTTGTCGCCGTCGAGAGCGACGAGGCCCTCGCCGCCGCGGCGCAGGAGAATCTGACCCAGCTCGATGTCGGCAATGCGGCGGTGATCACCGGCGACAGCGCCAAGGGCGCCCCGGATCAGGGGCCTTTCGACCTCATCTTGATCGATGGCGTGATTGAGGTCCGGCCGGACACGCTGCTGGCGCAGTTGAAAGACCATGGCCGTCTTGCGGCGATTCAGCGTCGCGGCGGAGTTTCACGCGGCGTCATCTACCGGCGCAGCGGCGACGCCTTTGCGGCGACGGAGAAATTCGACGCCACGGCGAAAACCGTCATTCCGGGCTTTGCTGCGGCGAAAACCTTCGTGTTTTAACGCGATATTCACAAGACAAGCTGCTGAATCAGCTTGAAGACGGGTGTTGAAGACGCAGATTTGGTCTACGCTGGGCGTGAGTTTTGGGCGGCCCGGCCGAGGAGCGTTCGATTGTGCGGGTAGTGTATTTCATTCTGGCGGCGGCGATGGCGGGGCTCAGCGCGCCGGCTCACGCAGAAACCCTCACGGACGCGCTGGCGCTTGCCTATCAGACCAATCCCACGATCCGCGCCGAGCGCGCGCGGTTAAGAGCGATCCGCGAATCGAAAGCGCAAGCCTGGGCGGGGGCGTTGCCGCAGGTGTCTGCGCAGGGCAGCTATCAGAAAGTGGACCAGACGGTCACATCGCTCTTCAATGTGGACCCGAACGATCCCAATCCGATGCCGCAATCGCAGGATACGAACTTCGAACCGCTTACCGGCGCGGTGAACGCCGAGCAGGCGATCTTCACCGGGTTCAGGAATTACAACGCCATCAAACAGGCGGGCGCGCGGGTGCGCGCCGGCGGGGCGCAGCTTGCCGGGGCGGAACAGCAGGTGTTGCTCGACGTTGCGAGCGCCTATTTCAACGTTCAGCGCAACATGGCGGTGTTCGAACTCAATAAGAATAATGTGACGGTGCTGGTGCGCCAGCAGGACATGGCGAAAGCACGTTTCGATGTGGGCGAAATTACCCGCACGGATGTCTCCCAGGCGGACGCCCGGCTTGCCGAAGCGCGCGCGCGGCTGTCGTCGGCGCAAGGCGAACTCGCCATTGCACGCGCTCAGTATGGGGAGCTTGTGGGCCAGGTCCCGGGCGACCTTGAACCCGTTGAGACCTTGCCGGAATTGCCGGATACGCTTGAAGGCGCGCTCGCCATTGCGGCCCAATATGCGCCGGCCAATATCGCTGCGCGCGAGCAGGCGGAAGTCTCGCGGCGCCAGGTCAATATCGCCCGCGGCGCCTTTTTGCCGTCGGTCTCTGTGACCGCGGGTTATCAGTATGCGGAGGAGCCGAGCTTCTTCGTCAATAATAGCGAAGAGTTCAGCTTTGGCGCGCGCGCGTCCATGCCGATCTTTCTCGGCGGCCTCAATTTCTCGCGCGTGCGCGAGGCCAAGGCGCTGCATGACAGCGATCGCTCGCAGGCGGTGGCTGCGGCGCGTCAGGTTGAGGCGCGCACGATCGCCGCCTGGGAGCGGCTGGTGGCGGCGCGGGCTGTTGCGCGTTCTGCAGCGGCGTCCGTTGAGGCGAACACGATGGCTCTTGAGGGCGTGCGCCAGGAAGCGCAGGTGGGCACGCGCACCACGCTCGACGTCTTGAATGCGGAACAGGAATATCTGAATGCGCAAGTGACGCTGGTCAGCGCCCAGCGCGACATGCAGACGGCCGCCTTCGGCCTCCTCGCGGCGATCGGCATGCTGACGCCGGAAGGGGCGGGGGTTTCCAATGAAGCGCTGGAAGCCGCCGCTGGCGAGTTCTACGAAGAGTAATCTTCCCGCGCGTCAGGCCTTGATCACTGGCGCGAAGCGGCTGAAAACCGTAAAACCCGGCGTGAACGCCGCCCGATTCCGACGAATTGACCCTTGAAAGGGCCTTGAGGTCACATGGAAAACGCCCAGCCTGAACCCAGCATGGAAGAGATTCTCGCCTCGATCCGCCGGATCATATCCGAGGACGAGGAGGATCAGGCTTCGGCGCCGGCCGCCAAAGCCGCGCCGGAACCGAGCCCCGAGCCGACCCCGCCGCCCGCCGCGAAAGCTGAGGCGCCGGAGGCTGAAAAGCCGGAGCTGACCCTCACCAAGAAAGAACAGGCGCCATCGCCGGCGCCTGCGCCGGACGAGGGCGACGAAGATGAAATTGAAATGGTCAAGCAACCGAAGGCGGCGGCGCCCATGCCACAAGAAGACACCGAAGAGGATATTCTGGACCGGAGCGCCGCAGCGGCGGCGTCTCAGGCCTTCCACAATCTTTCCCAGTCCATCCGCGTGTCGGAGGGGCCGGGCAAGACCCTGGAGGACATTGTCACCGAGATGTTGAAGCCCTTGATCAAGGACTGGCTCGACGACAATCTCCCGGCGATCGTCGAGGAAAAGGTCGAGGAAGAGGTTCAGCGCGTAGCGCGCCGCCGCCGCGGTTAAACCGGGCTGCGATGACCGGCGAATAAGACGCGCCATAGAATATCCCGAAAGCCGGCCCCAAAATGAAAAAATGGGCGCCGGCTTTTTCTTTTGCATGATCTGCGGCGATGCGCGAAACCGAGTCCCATGAAAAATCATGACACCAAACCGGCCTATCCGGTGACAAAGACCGTCGCAGAAGCTGATGACTTTTTCGGCGTGAGCGTCGCAGACCCTTATCGCTGGCTCGAAGCCGATGTGCGCGAGGATGACGAGGTCGCCGCATGGGTCAAGGCGCAGAACGACGTCACTTTCGCTTATCTCGAAAGCCTGCCGGGACGCGCTGAGATCAAGGCGCGGTTGAAAGCGCTCTGGGATTACGAGAAATTCCTCCTGCCCGTCAAAAAAGGCGAACGGATTTTCTATCGCCGCAATGACGGGCTCCAGAACCAATATGTGCTGTACGTTCAGGACGGCGGGGAAGGCGCGCCACGGGTGCTCCTCGATCCCAACACATGGTCCGAAGACGGCGCCACGGCGCTTTCGGCCTATTATCCGTCACCGGACGGATCGCTCGTCGCGTATCTGGTTCAGGATGGGGGCTCCGACTGGATGACGATCCGCGTCGTCGATGCGTCGACACGCGCAGTGCTTGAGGACAGGATCGACTGGGTGAAATTCTCCGGTGTAAGCTGGGCGAAGGACGGGTCGGGATTTTACTATTCGCGCTATCCCGAACCGGAAGCGGGCGGGGCGTTCGAGAGCCTCAATCTTTATCAGGCGGTCTATTTTCACAAAATCGGCGACGCTCAGGATAAAGACCGGCTGATCTACGACCGGCCCGAACGCCCGGAAGAAGGGTTCAGCGCCGCGGTTTCAAGCGACGGCAAGACTCTGGTGGTCACTGTCTGGAAGGGCACTGACAGCCGTTACGAAGTGGTGCTGATCGATCTAGCGCATTTTGCGGCGGAGCCGGAGGAAATCGTTTCCGGCTTCGAGCACGATTACAGCTATATCGCCACGGCGAGCGGACGGCATTTCTTCTTCACCGACAAGGACGCCCCGAAAGGAAGGCTCGTCTCTACCTCTGCGGATGAGCCGGGCGCATGGGAAGAAGTCATTCCCGAAAGCGAGCATGTCCTTTCCGGCGTCAACATCGTCGGCGGGAGGATTTTCGCGCATTACATGGAGGACGTGAAATCGGCGGTGCGTTTGTTCGCGCTCGACGGCGCGTCTCTTAGCGAGGTCGCGCTTCCCGGCGTTGGATCGGCTGGCGGCTTCGGCGGCGAACCAGACGATGAGGAAACGTTTTACAGCTTCGAAAGCTTCAACCGGCCGCCGACGATTTACCGCTACGACATCGCAAGCGGCGAACAATTTGTCTTCAGGGAACCGGAAACACCCTTCGATCCCAGCGAATACGAAGTGCGTCAGGTCTTTTATCCGTCAAAAGACGGAACCAAAATCCCGATGTTCATTGCGCATAAAAAGGGGCTCGATTTATCGGGCGGCGCGCCGACGCTGCTTTACGCCTATGGCGGCTTCAATGTATCGGTGACGCCGGCCTTTTCCGTAACGCGGCTTCAGTGGATGGAGATGGGCGGCGTCTTCGCGCTCGCGAACATTCGCGGCGGCGGCGAATATGGCAAAGCCTGGCACGACGCCGGGCGGCTGCTCAACAAACAGAATGTGTTCGACGATTTCATCGCGGCCGGCGAATATCTGTTCGCTGAAGGGATCACCGCGAAGGAAAAGCTCGCCATTCAGGGCGGGTCCAATGGCGGCTTGCTTGTGGGCGCGGTCATCAACCAGCGGCCGGACCTCTTCGCGGCGGGGCTGCCCGCGGTGGGTGTCATGGACATGCTGCGCTTCAACAAATTCACGGCGGGCCGGTTCTGGGTGGACGACTATGGCGATCCGGGGGAGGAGGCGCATTTCAAAAACCTCCATGCCTACTCGCCCTGTCACAATATAAGGGAGGGCGAGGACTATCCGGCGATCCTCATCACGACCGCCGACACCGACGATCGGGTCGTGCCGGGCCATTCCTTCAAATACGCCGCGGCGCTGCAGGCGGCCGATATCGGCAGTCGGCCCCATCTGATCCGGATCGAGACCCGCGCCGGCCACGGCTCCGGCAAGCCCACGGACAAGATCATCGAGGAATACGCCGATATGTGGGCCTTCATCGCCCGCTGGACGGGGCTGAAGGTGGAAAGAAATTAGCGAACTTCTCAGTCCGACTGCGTTACGAGTTTTTTGATTTTGCTGATGATGCGGTCGATAGAAATTCCCAAAAAGAGAAGGATTATCGCAAGCAAAGATAAATTATCGATAGTAGAAGAATCTGCCGTGATCGGATGCTTCATGCCTGCGACATAAGCTGAGAGCAAAATGGACACGGTGAAAATTAGCTTTGACAATGCGGATAGTTCTTGTGGTCTAGGACTTTCACTTAAGCCCAAATATTCTGCACGCATCTCATCAGACATAGTCGGTGCGTTTAAAACCGCGCCATTTACGCCAAATTCAGGCGATTGAGATTTGTCCGTATTTTCAACCATTGCCCAGTAAATTTATTACTGGATCGAGGTATTTGCAATAATCAATGAGTATTCGGCGGATTTCGCTGTGATGCTCAGTGCTTGCTAACGGGTCATTTGCGGGGAAAGCTTGAACAACCATGCCAGCGGGGCTAAACGCGGCGATAGTAGCCAAAAAACAAGATTTTACGCATGCTAGACAAGAATTTCGATTTCCAGTCCGCCGAGGCCCGCCTTTACGAGGCGTGGGAGCGGTCCGGCGCGTTCAAGCCGTCGGGCGAGGGCGAGCCCTTCACCATCGTCATTCCGCCGCCCAATGTCACCGGCTCCCTCCATATGGGCCACGCCCTCAACAACACGCTGCAGGATATTCTCTGCCGCTTTGAGCGCATGCGCGGAAAGTCAGTGCTGTGGCAGCCGGGAACCGACCATGCGGGCATCGCGACGCAGATGGTGGTCGAGCGCCAGATGATGGAGCGGCAGGAGCCGAAACGCACCGATATCGGCCGCGAGGCGTTTGTCGAGAAAGTCTGGAAATGGCGCCATGAGTCGGGCGGCGCGATCATCAACCAGTTGAAACGCCTCGGCGCCTCCTGCGACTGGTCGCGTGAGCGCTTCACCATGGGCGAGGACGGCTCTTCCGACGACCAGATGGTGAAGGCGGTGATGAAGGTCTTTGTGGACCTTTACAATGAAGGCCTCATCTATCGCGACAAGCGCCTCGTCAACTGGGACCCGAAATTCGAAACCGCGATTTCCGATCTCGAAGTGGAGAACCGGGAAGTCGACGGCCATATGTGGCATTTCAAATATCCGCTGGCCGGCGGCGAAACCTACGAATATGTCGAGAAGGATGAGGATGGGAATGTCGTGCTGCGCGAAACCCGCGATTACATTTCCATCGCGACGACGCGCCCCGAAACGATGCTTGGCGACGGCGCCGTGGCGGTGCATCCGTCGGACGAGCGTTACGCGCCTATCGTTGGCAAGCTCTGCGAAATTCCCGTGGGGCCGAAGGAACACCGGCGCCTCATCCCGATCATCACTGACGACTATCCGGACCCGGATTTCGGCTCCGGCGCGGTGAAGATCACCGGCGGTCATGACTTCAACGACTATCAGGTCGCCAAGCGCCACAACATTCCCATGTATCGGCTCATGGACATGAAAGGCGCCATGCGCGACGACGGCGCGCCCTACGCCGAGGAAGCGGCGAAAGCGCAAAAGCTGGTGAAGAAGGGCGGCGAGCCCGATGCGTCTTATGTGGACGGCATCAATCTCGTGCCGGACGAATATCGCGGGCTGGATCGCTTCGAGGCGAGGAAGCGCGTCATCGCCGATATCGACGCCGAAGGCCTGATGATTGAGGTCGAAGACAAGAAGATCATGCAGCCTTTCGGCGACCGCTCCGGCGTCGTCATCGAACCCATGCTCACCGACCAGTGGTATGTGGATGCGAAGACGCTCGCGAAACCGGCGATCGAGGCGGTGGAGACCGGCAAGACGAAATTCGTCCCCGAAAACTGGACCAAGACCTACTATCAGTGGATGAACAATATCGAGCCGTGGTGCGTCTCGCGCCAGCTCTGGTGGGGCCATCGCATTCCGGCGTGGTACGGGCCGGACGGCCATTGTTATGTGGCCGAAAGCGAAGAAGAGGCGACCAAGCTCGCCATCGCGAAATACACACAGGAAGGTTATTCGCTCGAAGAGATCAATGACATGCGCCGTCACGAGCATGACGCGGCGCCGCTGCTGGTGCAGGACGAGGATGTTCTCGACACATGGTTCTCTTCCGCGCTGTGGCCGTTTTCGACCTTGGGCTGGCCGGAAAAAACTGACGAGCTGAAAAAGCATTACCCGACTTCTGTACTCGTCACCGCCTTCGACATTATCTTCTTCTGGGTGGCGCGGATGATGATGCAGGGTGTCCACTTCATGAAGGATGTGCCGTTCCACACGGTCTATATCCATGCGCTGGTGCTCGACGAGCATGGGCAAAAGATGTCGAAGTCCAAGGGCAATGTCATCGACCCGCTCGTCCTCATCGACAAATACGGCGCCGATGCGCTGCGCTTTACGCTGGCCGCGCAAGCCGCGCAGGGCCGCAATGTCCGCCTCGCGGAATCCCGCGTCGAAGGTTACCGCAATTTCTCCACCAAGCTGTGGAATGCGGCGCGCTTCTGCGAGATGAACGAATGCAAGCCGGATGCGAATTTCGATCCGAAGAAGGCGACGCTGACCCTCAATCAGTGGATCGTCCACGAGGCGAACCAGTGTGCTGCGGATGTAACGCGTGAGATCGAGGCTTACCGTTTCAACGATGCGGCGGGCGCGATCTACAAATTCATCTGGAACGTCTTCTGCGACTGGCATCTGGAACTCGCGAAACCCATCCTCATGGGCGAGGATGAGGCGGCGAAAGCGGAAACGCGCGCGGCGACCGCGTGGGCGCTCGACCGCATCCTGCAATTGCTGCATCCCTTCATGCCGTTCGTGACGGAGGAGCTCTGGGGCGCGTTCGCCAAACGCGATGCGCTGATGACGAGCCGGTGGCCGTCCTTTGATGACGCGCTGAAAAACGGCGCTGCTGCGTCGGAGATGAATTGGGTGATCGGCCTTATTTCCGAGGTCCGCTCCGTGCGTCAGGAAATGAACGTCCCTGTCGCTGCGAAAATCCCGCTGATCTTTGTCGGCGGTTCGGTGGACGACGCGGCGAAGCTGAAACGCCATGACGACGTCCTGAAACGCCTTGCGCGCTTGTCGGAAATTTCAACCGCAGATGAGGCGCCCAAAGGCGCGGTGCAGGTGGTGCATGCGGGTGCTGTGGCGGCGCTGCCCGTCGCTGACTTCATCGACATTGCGGCGGAGAAGGCGCGCCTCGTTAAAGAAAAAGACAAGACCGAAAAGGAAGTCGCCGGAATCGACAAGAAGCTCGCCAACAAGAACTTCGTCGACAAGGCCCCGAAAGAGGTCGTCGAGGAACAGCATGTGCGCCGGGCGAACTATGTGGAGCAGCTTGAAAAGATCGACGCGGCGCTGGCGCGGCTGGCGGATTTGTAGTTTTCTCCCGATTTCCCCGGCGAAGGCCGCGGCCCAGCAAAGAAATATTGTCGGGCAAAGCCCGGCTTCTTGAGTGATCTGGATCCCGGCCTTCGCCGGGATGATCGGGGTGAGAGCATACTGCTCAATTCAGCTTGTCCAAAGCGACAGCCTGATCCGCCTGCGCTTCCTGCGTGAGCGCTTGCGGAAGTTCCGCTGGTTTCTTCGCCACGACGAGCAATCCTTCAACATCCGCGCCCCGATCCTTGCGCAGGATCGCCTCCTCCATGTTCGCCAGTTCGAGCCCCGCGGCGGAGAGCGCGGCGGCGACATAGTTTGCCGAATGGGCGAAGCGCAAAGAATCGCACAACATCACATCTGTTTCTTCGGACCGTTCAACGGAAAATGCGAAGAGCGCGCCGGGCGCCAGTTTCGCCGAGGCGGCGGCGAAGAGATGTTTCAGATCGCCGAAATAGATGAAGACGTCGGCGGCGACGATGAGATCGTATGTGTGTTCCGTCTCGCCCAGAAACGACATGATGTCGGAACAGGCGAGCGCGTCGTAAACGCCCTTGTTCCGCGCCTCCGCGACCATTGCGTCGGCGAGATCGACGCCTTCGAGCCAGCCGGCGCTCGCGACGAACGCCTCCCCGGAAAGGCCGGTGCCGCAGCCGAGATCGAGGACGCGCCGGAAATGTCTCGGCGTCACGCCACCCATATCGGCCACCATGGCGCTGAGCTTTTGCGGCGTCGCATAGGCGAGGCGCTCGACCAGCGCCTTGTCGAAATCCTCCGCATAGGAATTGAAGAGGCCCTTCACATAGGCGAGGGGGGCGGCGTCGATCTCTACGCTGGCGTCGAGCCGGGATAATTCAAGACTAGCCCCGAGAATGTCCGCAGGGTCGCAGCGTAGCGCCTCGCGGAAAGCCGTCGCCGCGCCGGCCGGGTCATGCGCTTCGCGTCGGGCGCGGCCAAGGGCGAACCACGCATCGGCCCATGCAGGCGCGCGCTCCAGCGCCTGTTCGAAAAGATCGGCTGCGGCGTTGAAATCGCCGTCTTCCGCCAACGCCAGCCCATACCGATACCGGCGGTCGGCGATCAGATCGCCCGACGACCGCATGACGCGACGCATAAAAACTCCGAGACGGAAAATCCGGCGCGGGATGTGCCTCCGCCCGTAAGGAAAATCAAGAGGGAAAGAGGGTCAGCTTGTCTCGGCGAGGAAGGAGAGCTGCGTCACCATGGCGTTGCGCGCCTCGGCGTCGCGATCCGTGAGCTTGGTCGGATAGTCGCCGGTGAAACAGTGATCGGTGAAGGCCGGCGAGCTGTCGTCGCGCTTGCCCTTGCGGAAGGCCTTGTAAAGCCCTTCGAGGGACAGGAAAGCGAGGCTGTCAACGCCGATGATCTGGCGCATTTCCTCGATCGTGCGGTCAACGGCGAGAAGCTCTTCATGGGACGGCGTGTTGATGCCGTAAAAATCCGGATGCAGGATCGGCGGACAGGCGATGCGCATATGCACTTCCTTGGCGCCGGCGTAACGCAGCATCTGCGCGATCTTGCGCGAGGTCGTGCCGCGCACGATGGAATCATCGATCAGGATAACGCGCTTGCCCTCGATCAGGCCGCGATTGGGCGAATGTTTGCGCGCGACGCCCGCCTCGCGGATTTTCTGTTCCGGCTCGATAAAGGTGCGGCCGATATGATGGCTGCGGATGAGGGCCATCTCATAGGGAAGGCCGGTTTTCTGCGCATAGCCGATGGCGGCGGGCACGCCCGAGTCGGGGATCGGCGAGACGAGATCCGCGTCGCACGGCGCTTCCTTGGCGAGTCGTTCGCCGAGACGTTTTCTAAGGCCGTAAACGCTCTGGCCGTCGACGATGGAATTAGGCTTGGCGAAATAAATCAGTTCGAAGATGCAGGGCCGCGCATGATCTTTTTTCGGAAAGATCTGACGGCTTTCGACCGATCCGTCCGCCTTGCAGATGACGACTTCGCCCGGGGCGATGTCGCGCACGAAGGTCGCGCCGATCATGTCGAGGGCGCATGTTTCCGACGCGAGAATGGGCGCGCCTTTCAGGTCGCCGAGAATGAGGGGGCGAATGCCCACGGGGTCGCGCGCGCCAATCAGGCCTTCCGGCGTCAGCACGGTCAGCGCATAGGCGCCTTCGACCTGTTTCAAGGACTCGATCAGCTTGTCGACGATCGAGAGATATTGCGAGCGCGCCGTGAGCTGCAGGAAGATTTCCGAGTCTGACGTGGACTGGAAAATGCAGCCGCGCCGGACAAGGTCTGCGCGCAGCGTTTTCGAATTGGTCAGATTGCCATTATGGGCGATGGCGATGCCGGTCTGGTCGAGATCGGCGTAAAGCGGCTGCACATTGCGCAAGACGGTCTCGCCTTGTGTGGAATAGCGCGTATGGCCGATGGCGGCGTCGCCGGCGAGGGAGTGGAGCGTTTGCGCGTCGGAGAAATTGTCCGAGACGAGGCCCATGAAGCGCTCATTGTGGAAATGCTTGCCGTCGAAGCTGGCGATGCCGGCCGCTTCCTGTCCGCGATGCTGGAGGGCGTGGAGGCCAAGGGCCGTCAGCGCCGCTGCATCGGAAGTGCCGATCACCCCGAACACGCCGCATTCCTCGATCAGCTTCGGCTTTCCGACCAGCGTTTCGAGTTCGGCGATATCCGCTTTCAGCGCCGCGCCGTCTTCTTTGAGGAAGCGGGCGGCGCGGTCGGTGAAAGTCATGGCAGCGTCGCCCTTTTCCTCAAATAGCGTGGTCATTCCGGCGTGTCCTCGTTCAGAATGTCTGCAATGGGGTCGTCTTCTTCGCCATCGGCCCCGTTTCGGGGCAAAGCGTCTGCATTATCGGCGCCGGGCGCCGTTTCTGCGATGGCCGGGTCTGTCGTCGTCACCGTGGTGACCATCTCGTTCAGACTGTTGCGGTCGCTTCGGTCATAGCCGGAGAGCGCCGCATCTTCGTCAGGGTCGATTTGGGAAGGCTTCACCGGCGCGTCAAGGTCAGCCGTTTCGGGGGTGAAGCTTTCGAACCAGTGGGCCATGCCGGCCGCGATCGGCTGGGTGATGGCGGATTTCACTTCGTCGGGCTGTTTCGCCTCATCGAGATAATAGGAATAGCCGAGATAGCCGAGGCCGATAAGGACAAGCCCGCGGAAAAATCCGAAGACGCCGCCGCCGATGCGGTCGATGGTTTTGGCGCGCCCTTCCAGGGGGAGGCGCTTCAGACCGATATGCAATCCGATATGCGCGGCCAGAAAAAAGACGGCGATAAGAATGGCGGCGATGATGGCGGTGCCGAAAAAGCTGCCCGCCTGTCCGGTGAGGGCGAGCATGGGCTCGATCAGGAGGAGGGTGACGCCGCCCGCCACGGCGAGCGCCAGAAGGGTCGATAATTCACGCAGGCCGCCGCGCAGGACGGCGAAAGCGGTTGATACGCCCACGACCGCTAAAACCAGGAGATCAAACATTACTGAACCCGCCTATCGCCGCCCCGAAACGAAAGATCGTTTTCATAGGGCGAGTCGCTTCCTGTCCCCGGCCAATTCCATAGCGGCGATGGGGATTTTTCTCAACCATTGACCGTCACGCATTGCGCGCCCAGCGCACTAAATCCGCAAGGGTTTCCGCCTCAACGACCCGAAGTGTCCCGCTTTGGGCCCCGGCCGGCGCGAGGGCCCCTGAAAAGCCCAGCTTTTTGGCTTCTTTAAGGCGGGCCTCGGTCTGGTTGACGGGCCGGACCGCGCCGGAAAGCGCCACCTCGCCGAAAACCACACGGTCCCTTGGAAGCGGCGAATCAAAGAGAGAGGAGCAGAGCGCCGCCGCGGCGGCGAGGTCGGCGGCGGGCTCGGCGATGCGCAGGCCCCCGGCGACATTCAGGAAGACGTCATGGCGGCCGAAATCGAGGCCCGCCCGCGCATCGAGCACGGCGAGAAGCATGGAAAGCCTTGCAGAATCCCAGCCCACTACGGCGCGGCGCGGCGCGGCGAGCGTCGAGGGAGAGACCAGCGCCTGGATTTCCACGAGCACGGGCCGCGTCCCCTCGATTCCGCCGAAGACGGCGGCGCCAGAGACCGCTGCATCGCCGCCGGTCAGGAACAGCTCCGACGGATTGGCGACTTCGCGCAATCCGTCGCCCGCCATTTCAAAGACGCCGATTTCATGGGCTGCGCCGAAACGGTTTTTGACGGCGCGCAGGATGCGGAAATCGCGGCCCTGTTCGCTTTCGAAATACATCACTGCATCGACCATGTGTTCGACAACGCGCGGTCCCGCGATCTGGCCGTCCTTGGTGACGTGGCCGACAAGGAGAAGGATCGCGCCCGAGGACTTCGCAAAGCGGACAAGCTCCTGCGCGCAGGCGCGCACCTGCGTCACCGTGCCGGGCGCGGCGGGCAGGGCGTCGGACCAGAGCGTCTGGATGGAATCGATGATGACGGCGTCGGGCTTTTCGGCTTTCAACGTCGCGAGGATATCGCGCAAGCTCGTCGCCGAGGCAAGATGCACCGGCGCTTTTTCAACGCCAAGGCGCTTTGCGCGCAGCCGGATCTGCGCCGTCGCTTCCTCGCCGGAGATATAGGCGACATTAGCGCCGCCCTTGGCGAGACCGGACGCGATCTGCAACAGCAATGTCGATTTGCCGACGCCGGGATCGCCGCCAATGAGGAGAGCCGACCCCGGAACGAGACCGCCGCCGCAGGCGCGGTCGAACTCCTGATTGCCAGTATTAAGGCGCGGGGCTTCTTCGGTGGAGCCGGTAAGCCCGGTGAATTCGATCTTCTTGCCCTTGGTTTTCGCGCTGCCGCCGGCGGCGCCAGCGAGCGAGCCGGGCGGTCCGGCCTCCGAGGTCTCCTGCTGGATCGTGTTCCACTCGCCGCAGGCTTCGCAGCGCCCGGCCCATTTTCCATAAACCGCGCCGCAGGACTGGCAGACATAGGTGTCGGTGTGTTTGGCCATTTATGGTTAATGGATCAGTCCTTTGAAGAAGACAATCAGCTCCGGCGATGGCTGGGAAAAAATGTTCCGATCGCCTGTTTGCGGGAATTTGAGGATAATTTTTCATTATTTGGGAGGAGTCTTCTTTTCAAATATTGCGGTCGCTGGCGGGGGAGAAGGACGCCGGAGGACTTTGTGACGATCTTCAGTCTTGTGTTGGCTTTATTGTCGTTTGCCGCAGGCGCCGCCTTTATGTGGGTGATCCGCCGCGGCGCGCACAAGAAACAGCTTGGCGCTGCGGCGGCGGCGAACGGCGCTTTTCTGTCGGCGTCGGCCCAGCAATTGCGGGCGCCGTTGAACCAAATTGTCGGCGCCCTCCAGGCCTTCGACTTCCAGACAGAAGGCCTGACGAAGAAGCAGGAACAATTGATCGGCATTTTGAACGAAGGATCGTATAATCTTCGCGGCGCCTTGATGGATATTCTAGATATCCTTGAATTGCATGCCGGCCGCCTCACCCTTGAAACCTCAAAGGTCAATTTTCAGCGGACTGTAAAAACGCTGGAGCGCCGGTTCGCCAAGCAGGCGTCGAAAAAAGGCCTGACGCTCCGCTTCGATTCCCGCAAACTGTCTCACTCGCATTTCGAGATGGATCAGACGCGTTGTATTCAATGCCTATCGACGATAATGGCCCAATGCATCAAACAAACAGAAACCGGCGGCGTCACGGTTTCCTTCGATCTGGATGCGGTGGGAACGCAAACGCATGGGACTCTCGTCGCTGTCATCAAGGACACGAGCGCCGGGATGGATCAATATATGACGGAAGCGTATTTCCGTCCGGACAAATTCGACGTCAATGCGGAAATGATGAACACGGACGGGCGCCGGCTTGCGCTCATGCTCGCGCGGATGCTGGTGCAGAAAATGGGCGGATCGCTGACCGTGAAAAGCGCCTTTGGCAGCGGCGTCGCGTTCAAACTGAGCGTGCCGGTGACGCTGACCGCGGCGCCGTCTGTGGAAGCGGAACAGATAGGGATGAAACCCGTAGACCGGATGAGGGGCCATCTTTCGGATAAAACGATCCTTGTCGCGGATGACGACAAGATCAATCTGGTGATCATGAAAGAACTGCTCGATCAGGGAGAAGTCGGCCAAGTGCTGACCGCCTCGAATGGACAGAAAGCATTAGACATCATCAAAACCAATCCATGCGATATTGTCTTCATGGACATTCAGATGCCGGTGCTCGACGGGATTGAGGCGACCCGTATAATCAGAGAAGGCGGCGAGGTCTGGTCACAGATTCCGGTTGTCGCCATGACCACCTCTGTCAGCCGGGACTATCTGGCGCGCTATAAAGAAGCCGGGATGAACGCCGTTCTGCCCAAGCCGGTCATTATCGATGCGCTTTACGAAACGCTTGAGTCTTATCTCCTCAAGAAACGGCGCAGCGATGCGGCGTGAGTGTTTCTAAATTGGGCGATCGCACATATATTGCCAGTTATAAATGACGCCGCGCCGAGGACCGGGTGGACTTATTCTGGCTGAAAGTCGTTCACACCCTGATTGCAGCGGTAAATGCGTCCGCCGTCTTTTATATTCTTTATTGCGGGTTTCGCGATCGTCATGGCCGCTGGCTTAATGTCTCCCTTGTTATTCTCGCGATTGAGCTTGTGTGTCTCATTATCTTTCGCGGCGACTGCCCGCTGCAGCTTTATGCCCGCCGGCATACGGGCAGTGACGCGCATGTAAGCGATCTGTTTTTGCCAGACTGGATGGCGCTGAAGATGATCCCGTTCTTCACGCCCATCACCCTCGTCGGTCTGGGGCTTGTGGCGCGAAACGAATGGCGAAGGCGCAAGCGCCGGACAAGCTCTCGGTAATCGGGCTGCAAAAGCCGGTTTGCTTGCTGTCGAGATGCGTTAAACTGACGGCAATCATGGAGAACAAAATGGGCGGAAATGCGCTGAACGACCTTAACCCTTATCTCCACGGCCTCTATGCGCCGGTGAAGGAGGAGGCGAGCGCCGACAATCTACCGGTTATCGGCGAAATCCCGCGCGAGCTCCATGGCGCCTGTTTCCGCAATGGACCCAATCCCGCCGCGGCGCCTAAGGGCATGCATCACTGGTTCGACGGCGACGGCATGATCCATGGGCTATGGTTCGAAAACGGCAAGGCGCGATACCGCAACCGCTATGTCCGCACGCAAGATTTCGAACTCAACGGAGGCTCGCCGCTTGCAGGGATTTTTGAGCCCGCGCGCGAGGCGGCGGGGCGAAAGGTCAATTACCGCGACACGGCGAACACCGATGTCATCGTTCATAACGGAAAGCTGCTGGCGCTCTGGTACATCTCGGGACAGCCTGTGGCCGTCGATATTGGAACGCTGGAAACGATCGGCGTCGAAAATTTCGGCGGCAAGCTTCCGCGCAATATCTCCGCCCATTCAAAGACCGATCCTGAAACCGGGGAGCTCGTTTTTTTCGATTACGCGCTTTACGAGCCGAAAATGTGGACGGGAACGGTGTCGCGCGACGGCGCGCTGACGCAGTTTCAGGAAATCGATCTGCCGGGCCCGCGTCTGCCGCATGATATGGGAATGACCGAGAACTACGTCATTCTTCACGACCTGCCGGTGATCTTTTCCGAACAGGCGATCCGCAATCGCATGTGGCATATCCATGTTGCCGACCAACCGACGCGATTCGGCGTTGTGCCGCGCAAAGGCGGGGATGTGAAATGGTTCGAGTTTCCGACTTCCTACATCTATCACGTCATCAACGCTTGGGAGGAAGGCGACGATGTCGTCATGGCCGCCTGCAAGATGGTTCCGAACGGTTTCAAGCCTGATCCGAAGTACGGGCCTTACGCCGCGATGGCCGATGTGCTCGCGCTTCGCGCGCAGCCTTTCCTGTGGCGCATGAATATGAAAACAGGCGAGGGGCGCGAAGAGCAGATCGACGATGCGTTGTCGGAGTTTCCGGTGGTCAACAATGACTATGCAGGCAGGAAGACGCGTTACTCCTATCATGTGGTTTTCGACAACTGCATCGAGCAGCGCTTTTCCGGACTTCTGAAATACGATCTCGTGACGGGAAAAAGCGAGCGCCATGATTTTCCGTCGGGCGTTTACGGCTCGGAGCCGGCCTTCGCCGCTCGCCCTGGCGCCAGCGAGGAAGATGATGGTTGGCTGGTGACCTTCACCGCCGATATGGACGGCAATTCAGAAGCGCATGTCATCGACGCGCGCAATTTTTCCGCGCCGCCTGTCGCCAAAGTGAAACTGCCGCAACGGGTCCCGGCTGGATTTCACGGGATCTGGGCGAAAGGCGCCTAGACTTTATTCGGCGGCCTGATGTTGCGCTTCACGTGCAGCGGCGCGTCGTTTCCAGGCCCGTCGCCAGCTTTTCGGCCAGAAATGTCTGGAAATCGGCACCACCGTCCGTTTGAGAAACGGCTTGCGGCGACGTGGTTGTTGCGGTTGCGCGGGTGCTTCCGCGTGAAGATCGCCGAGGTCTTCTTTTGCCTGCGTCGGTTGCGGGAAAAGCGGCGATGAAACGCCAGGGGAAGCCTCAGGCGCCGCTTTGGCCTTTGTCGGCTCGGGCGAAGGCGCCTGATTCGGTTCAGGTTGCGGCGGCGCGGATGGGCGCGCGCGCGACCTTTGCTGCGGCAGATTGAGATCGCTCGGTTTGACCGGCGTGTCAGGCGTTCCAGGCAAGGCGGGCGCGCCAATGCGAATGCCCGGCTGGAAATAGGCGCCCGAGGCCCCGACCGCCATTTTTACAGGTGCGGCCGCGCCTGAGGCTCGGGCTGTTGCATGCTGCGCGCCTGCATTCTGCATCATGGCGCGCTCGATGGTGGAAGGCTTTTTCACGTCTTCGGCTCTGGCCTGGGGAATGGCCCGTTGCGCCTGCTCTTTATTTGCCTGCGGCGCAAGATCATCCTGCGAAAACATCACCGGCGTGCCGATCTCGTCCGCAGGCGCGGTTTGCTGGGGCGCGGCGGGTTGTTCCGGCGTCTTGGCTTCGGGGGCCGGCATATCTTCGGCGACAGGCGCTGATTTTTCTTCGGCGCTCGCTGACGGCTGCGCGGCAGGCGTTTCGGTCGGTTGGGGTTGTTTGCGGGCCGGGGCGTCTTCGGCCGTAAAGGCGCGGCTCAGCCGTTCCTGCATGTCGCGCGGCGCAGGGCTTGCAGCCTCGGCGGGCGCCTCTGTGATTTCGTCGGCAGGCCGCGCCGCCGCTTTGGCTTTCGCGCGTTCAATGGCGGCGGTCTTGCGCGCAGCGCGCGCCTTGGCGCGTTTCGCCATGGCGAGGGCTTTTGCCTTTTCGCGCGCTTTGGCTTTCTTGGCGTCTTCCGCTGTCTGCGCGGTTTCCGGTTGCGCCGCAGGCGCTTCTTTAGCGGCAGGCGCCTCCGCCGGCGTTTCGTCATATTGCGCGACGCGTTCGTTGAGCCGGTTGATCAACGCATCTTCCGTGGCGCCTTTGTCGTCTCCATCTGCTGGAACCGGTTCTGCAGAGGCTTGCGCCGCCGGCGCCTCGGTGCGGAAGAGCGCCGTGAGGCTTTCCTGGCTCAAGGGTTCGAGATCAAGGAGCGCGCGCACTTCATTGATGCGGTGCGGGCGGAAGTCTTTCAACGCGCCGACCTTGCCGAGATGATTGCCTTGCGCTGCTGTAAAGCCGAGGCCGCGCAGGGCGGCGAGCGACGCCTGATCTTCGACGCCCACGGCGGTGATCGCCGCATTGGCGTTATTGGCGACATCGAGGAGATCGGCGATAGCCGACAGGCCCGGGCCGCGCACGGTGCGCGCGAAACGCAAAATCGCAGAGCCGCCGGTCTTGATCTCGTCGAAGGGAAACGGATCGAGCGAGCGCAAAAGATCGTTCGCCCGGCCTCTGACTTCGATGGCGAGACGCGCGCCGGTTTCGGCGAGCCGCTGGAAATGCCCTTGAGCGACGTCGTCGGTCATGTCCACCGGCGGCATCGGGCATTCAAGCGTCACCAGATCCGGCGGGAAGTCGTGATCGCGCAGAAGCTTGGTGAAGTGCGAGGTGAATGCATCGTCGCTGAGATCGGAGAGGGCGAGATTAACGGATAGTCCCGGCGGCCAGGGGCCGCGCCAGTCCATATAGGATTTCAGCGAATTGGCGAGCACATAGCGGGTGAGCTCGCTCATCCGGCCCTGGCTTTCGAAGAACGAAATAAATGCGCCCGGCGGCAACAGGCCGAGCTTCGGGTGCCGCCAGCGCACAAAGCTTTCCACCCGGGCGAGGGCGCCGTTGCCGAGATCGAACACCGGTTGAAAAAGGACTTCGAAGTCCTTGTTCTTTAAGGCGTTGTCGATGTCGACATTGGAAAGCCGAACTGCCTGAGCGCCCATCCCTTAGCCCTTCCGTCGGCCAAATGGCCGCCACCCCCGGTTAACAATCCGTCCATATTCCGTGGCGCGGGTTAATTCTCGCTGAACAGCAGGAAACCGGAAGCATTCCCACGCACCCTGCGGCGATTCAGGGGATAAGGTAAACTGCTGTTAACGGTTCTGGTGAAACCTTAATAATCGAACTGTTCGCGCAGAATGCGCTCTTCAAGCGACTGGCCGCGATCGAACAGCAAGGTCATGGAAATATCGCGATTCTCGCGGGCCTCCACTTTGACCACGTCCCGCACTTCCTGATTGTCGGCGACCGCCGAAACGGGGCGTTTGTCGCTCTCCAGCGTCTCGAACATGACCACGGCGTCCCGGGGCAGGAGCGCGCCGCGCCAGCGCCGGGGCCGGAACGCGCTGATCGGCGTCAGCGCCAGCATTTGCGCCGAAATCGGCAGGATCGGCCCATGTGCAGAGAGATTGTAGGCGGTGGAGCCCGCCGGCGTCGCCAGAAGGACGCCGTCGCAGGTGAGGCTCTCCATTCTGACCTTGCCGTTTACCGAAATGCGGATACGCGCGGACTGGCGCGTTTCGCGGAAGAGAGAGATTTCGTTGATCGCCGTCGCTCTGGCCGTGTTTCCTTCCATGGTCGTTGCGGTCATGAGAAGCGGATAAATCTCCGCCGCCTCGGCGTCCTCAATGCGCTCCGGCAATTCTTCAAGGCGCGCATCGTTCATCATGAACCCGACCGTGCCGCGATTGACGCCGTAAAAGGGCTTTCCAAGATCGCCATGGGCGCGAAGCACATCGAGCATGTAGCCGTCGCCGCCCACGGGCACGATCACGTCGCATTCCTCGATGGAATAATTCCCGTAGCGATCTTTCAGCTCGGCGAGTGTTTCCTGCGCGGCGGGACGATCGTGACCCAGAAAACCCATTTTCAGGGTTTTGGCGGAAAGCGTTTCGCCGGACGCATTTGCATTCCCCCCGGGCTTTCGGGTTATGGTGGGCTCCGCCGCCTGATCCTTGTCCAACGCCATGGATGACTTATGCCTTTAGATTTTCCAGCCGGTATCGACCGCGCCACTATAGTCGAAAGATTCCGTCGCGTCAGGACAGACAGCGAAGCCTTGTCCGCGCCTTTGTCGCCCGAGGATTGCCTTTTGCAGTCCATGGAGGCGGCGAGCCCGGTGAAATGGAACCTCGCTCATACGAGCTGGTTTTTCGAAACCTTCATCCTGACGTCTCATGCGCCGGATTATGAGCCGTTTCATCCGGATTTCTGCTATCTCTTCAACTCCTATTACAATGGCGTGGGCGACCGCCATCCGCGCGATATTCGCGGGCTCGTCTCGCGTCCCTCGCTGGAACGGGTCTACGCCTATCGCAAACATGTAAACGAGGCGATGACCGCGTTCATCGAAAAGGCGGACGAAAAAACGCTGGCGGCGATCCTGCCCTTGCTGAATCTCGGTTTCGCCCATGAAGAACAGCATCAGGAATTGCTGGTCACCGATCTGCAGCACGCCATGTCCTTCAATCCGACGAAGCCTGTCGTCTACGAGGATGCGGGCGCGGGCGAACGCAATGCGGCGCCGGAAATGCGCTGGCGGCGGATGGAAGGCGGCCTTTGCGACATCGGCTGGGACGGCGACGGATTCGCCTTCGACAATGAGGGCCCCCGTCACAAGATTTACCTTCATCCGTTCGAACTCGCGAACCGGCCGGTGACCAATGCGGAGTTCATCGCCTTCATCGAGGACGGCGGATATGAAACGCCGGATCACTGGCTGTCCGATGGCTGGGATGCGGTGCAAGCCGAAGGCTGGAAGGCGCCGCTTTACTGGCGAAAGGACAGTGACCGCTGGCTGCAATATTCACTGTTTGGCGAGCGCGAAATCGATCCGCATGCGCCGGTTTGTCATGTGAGCCATTTCGAGGCGGCGGCCTATGCGAGCTGGGCCGGCGCGCGTCTGCCGACGGAAGTCGAATGGGAGGCGGCGGCGTCGCTGTTCCCCACAGAAGGCCGCTTCATGAAAGAGGGCGCGCCGCGGGCCCCGGCGCCTGCGCCCGAGCCCAAAGGCGACGAACTCCTGCAGCTTTTCGGCGATGTCTGGGAATGGACGGCGAGCGCCTATCTTCCCTATCCGGGCTTTGCTGTCGCAGACGGCGCGGTGGGCGAATATAACGGCAAGTTCATGTCGGGGCAGATGGTGCTGCGGGGCGGTTCCTGCGCCAGCCCGGAAGGGCATTTGCGCGTATCCTACCGCAATTTCTTCCCGCCGGATTCGCGGTGGCAGTTTTCCGGCTTCCGGCTCGCCCGGGACATCAACTGATCTCTGTCATGGCGTTTGCCGGCTCCATCTTCTAGGATTGAAGAAACGACAGAGCCGAGGAGGAACGGTCATGACGGCGCAGATGAAAGTCAATCAGGGCATCGATAAAGAGCCGGGTTTCGACATCCCCGATCCCTTAAGCCTGCCGTCGCTCAAGGGAAAAGTGAGCGACGAGGAATGGAAGCTGCGCTGCGATCTGGCGGCGACTTACCGGCTCGCCTCGATCTACGGCATGACCGACATGATCTTCACGCATTTTTCCGTGCGCTGCCCCGATGAAGGCGGCAAGGCGCGATTCCTCATCAACCCCTACGGCGTTTTCTTCGACGAGATGACGGCATCGGCCCTGATCAAGGTCGATGTAGACGGGCAGGTCGTCGAGGAAACGCCCTATTTCTCCAACCCGGCAGGCTTCACCATTCACTCCGCTGTGCATATGGCGCGCGACGACGCCCATGCGGTGTTGCACGTCCACAGTCCCTATGGCGTCGCGGTTTCGGCGCAGCAGGACGGTCTCAAGCGCTACACGCAGTTCTCCATGGTGGTGCATGACGATCTCGCCTATCACGACTATGAGGGCATCGCGACGGATCTCGACGAACGCGAACGCCTTGTCGCCGATATGGGCGCCCATCATTTCATGATCCTGCGCAATCACGGCACGCTGACCGTGGGCGCCAATTGCGCGACGGCGTTCCTGCGCCTCTATTTTCTCGAACAGGCCTGCAAGGCGCAGATCCTCGCGCAGTCGGACACGAAACCGCCGCGCGAAGAAAGCGAGGCAATGAGCGCCAAGGTGATGCAGCAGGGATCGCCCGCCTTCATCCCCGGCCTCGGCGACAATCTCGCATGGCCCGGTTTGCTCCGCAGATTGAACAGAATGAATCCGGGGTATGACGTTTAGAGAAGTTTTCCTCCCCCGCTTGCGGGGGAGGTGTCAGCGAAGCTGACGGAGGGGGTGGACATGTTGCATAGAGCCCCCTCCGACCCGCGCTAAAGCGCGGCCCACCTCCCCCATAAATGGGGGAGGAGAAACAATGCAATAATACCTTTTCAGGCTACTTCAGCGTTTTCAGATAAGCGATGAGGTCGGCGCGCCTTTCCGCGTCGCGCTGGCCGGCATAGGCCATGCGGTTTCCTCTGATGAAGCCTTGCGGGTTCTCGATATAGGCGTCGAGATTTTCTTCCGTCCAGACGAGCCCGGAATCTGCGAGCGCCTGGGAATAGGCGAAGCCGTCCTGCTTGCCCGCTTCCTGTCCGACAATGCCGAAGAGATTGGGGCCGACGCGGTGCGGGTCGCCCTGTTTCGCCGTGTGGCAGATGGCGCATTCATTGAAAAGCCGCCGGCCGCGGTCTTCCGGAGAGGCCGGGGGCGCTTCGGCGGTCTGGATCGCTGCGCCCGCCGGTGCAGTTCCTCCCGATGGGGCGTCATCGCTTTGTCCGCCGCAGGCGGCGAGGGCGACAGCGGCGGCGGCGGCCAAGGCGTATTTCATGAAAGCTCCCAGACTTGAACCGGACCTCTATACCCCCTAGTCAGACCGCGTCCAATCCGTTATCGGTGCGGCCAATGCCCCTATAGCTCAGCTGGTAGAGCAAGTGATTTGTAATCACTAGGTCGTTCGTTCGAGTCGGACTGGGGGCACCATTTCAAGAATGTAAGGTCTGAAAACTGCGGCGCCTAAGCGGCGCGGCTGTGTTCTTCATCGGCGCCGACAGGCGCGGGGGCGAGGGGTTGCGGTTCGCTTTTTTCCTGCCGGCATTTGCAGGCGTAGCACCAGCGCATGCCGTCATGCCACTCGCTCCATGCGTGAAGCCCGAAGCGGCAGATATGCGGCCGCGCGAGCCAGCCAAAGAATGTTTCCAAGTCTATGCCGATCACAATAAACGCTCATGAATGAGGTTGTTCGCCGTGCCAAATCGCTGCGCTCTAAATGCAAACACGCTGGCGGGCAATTGGTGACCTTATGCGCCTGCGCCGGTTAAAAAAAGCTTTCCTGCCTGAAGGCCGCGCAACCGTCACAGCAAAAAGCCGGCCCACAATGGGCCGGCTCCTCAACTATATCCTCGAAATGTTACTGCGTCAGAGAGCGCAGCATCCAGGCGGTTTTTTCATGGGTCTGGATGCGCACGGTGAGGAGGTCTTCACTGGCCGCGTCGCCGGCTTTTTCCGCCGTTTCCAACCCTTCGCGGGCGCGCTTGATCAGCGTTTCATGGTCGGCAAGCAGGCGTTTGACCATTTCTTCCGCTTTCGGCGGCGTCGTGTCGGCATTGTCGATCGCCGAAAGCTCGGCGAATTGCTTGCCGCTGGTCGGGGCGAACACGCCCAGGGCGCGCACGCGCTCTGCGATTTCGTCGAGCGCTTCCCACATTTCGCGATACTGCTCTTCAAACATCACGTGGAGCGTTTGGAATTGCGGACCCGTCACGTTCCAGTGATAGGCGTGGGTTTTCATGTAAAGCGAATAAGTATCGGCGAGTGTCGCATTCAGCGCGTCGGCGACGGAATTGCGGGCTTTTTCTTCGATGCCAATATCGACATTCATGATTGATCCTCTCTTTTAAATTCCTGTTACGACGGAGATATAGGGACGCCTTTCGGAACAATCAAATTGATAATTCCAAAGTAATTATTCGGTTTAATCGATGGAACTTTCGCCTCTGCGGGCGTCCGTGGACGCGCAAAAGTTCCGCGTTTACTTAAGCGATGCGCAAAAACGCTGAATGCGTGTACAGGCCTCGCGCATATCCTCGATCGAGGCGGCGTAAGAGACCCGGAAGAAGGGGGCGAGGCCGAAAGCCGTTCCGAACACAGCCGAGACGCCTTCGGCTTGCAACAGCTCCGTCGTGAAGTCCTGATCCGTCTCGATCTTGGCCCCGCCGGGCGTCGTCTTGCCGATGGTTCCGGCGCAGGAGGGATAGACGTAAAATGCGCCTTCCGGTTTGGCGCAGGAAAGCCCCTCTGCCTCATTCAGCATGTCGACCACAAGGTCGCGGCGCTCCTTGAAAGCGTTGTTGCGTTCGATGAGGAAAGACTGGTCGCCATTCAGTGCGGCGACGCTGGCATATTGCGTGATGGAGCAGGGGTTCGACGTCGATTGCGACATCACTTTCGCCATGGCCTTGATCAAGGGCTGCGGCCCGCCCGCATAACCAAGGCGCCAGCCGGTCATGGCGTAGGATTTGGAAACGCCGTTGATTGTCAGTGTCCGCTCATAAAGGCCGGGCTCCACTTGCGCCGGCGTGAAAAATTCGAAGCCGTCATAGACGATGTGTTCATACATGTCGTCGGACATGATCCACACATGAGGGTGACGCATGAGCACATCCGTCAGCGCCTTCACTTCATCGCGCGTATAGGCCGCGCCCGTGGGGTTCGACGGCGAGTTGAAAATGAACCATTTGGTTTTCGGCGTGATCGCGCGTTCGAGATCTTCCGGTTTAAGTTTGAAATTGTTTTCCTGCGTCGTCGGAACGGTCACCGGTTCGCCGCCGGCGAGCAGCGTCATGTCCGGATAGGAGACCCAGTAAGGCGCCGGAATGATCACTTCGTCGCCGGGGTTCAGCGTCGCGACGAGCGCGTTGTAAAGGACCGCCTTGCCGCCGGGCGCCACATTGATCTGACCGGTCTCGTAATCGAGTTCATTGTCGCGTTTGAACTTTGCGACGATGGCTTCCTTCAGCTCCGGAATGCCGTCCACATTGGTGTATTTCGTCTTGCCGTCGCGGATCGCCTTGATCGCTGCTTCCTTGACGAAGTCCGGCGTGTCGAAATCAGGCTCCCCTGCGCCGAGGGAAATGATGTCGCGGCCCTGCGCCTTGAGGTCGCGGGCCATCTGGGTGGCCGCAAGGGTCGGGGACGGATTGATTCGCTTTAGCGCGGCGGAGGATTGGAAACTGGTCATTCTTATCATTCCAAGGCTGATGCGGGAGCTGTTTACCCCCTTGTTGCGGCGCAACCAATGCTTTTCGTGAGATGAAAAGAGACGGCCGCCGCCGCCAATTGCCGCGCCCGCAGCAAGGCTCATCTATGGGTTAGTTTCCTTGGGTTTCCAGTTTTTTACGAAGAATCCGGCGTTAACGTCTTCCGACGCCCCGTTTTTTCACCGACCTGGGGAAAATCCGGGCGAACCGCCAACCGCAAGTTTTGTTTTGAGCCGGACGCCGTTTGTGATTTCATGACGCCCAAGCGGGGAACAAGGGAGAGGCGTATGATTGCGGAGCTCCAGACCGCCATATCGAAAGTTCCCAGCCGCAAGGCCCGCATGAAGGGGCTGACGCAGGTTGAGGCGGTCAAAATCAAGGTCGAGCGGGCGGCGCTTTTGTTCCGCGGCGCGCTGACCGCCGTTATCGCCAGTTCTTTAAATGCGCTCATCACCGTCGCCGTAGCGTGGAACGCGGTGGAGCATGCGATCCTGTTTTCCTGGGCGGGCGTCATCCTCGCCATAGCGCTTTTGCGCGCCGCGCTTTGGCTGCGTTACCGGACGGGAGGGGTCGGCGCGCGCCATCTTTCGAATTTTGCGCGGCTGCATATTTCTTTCATGGCGCTGAACGGCATGGCTTGGGGCGCGCTCGCGCCGATCTTCGCCGCGCACGGCGCCATCGACCACGCCTTTCTTCCATTCGTCATCGCCGGCATGACGGCGGCGGCGATTGTCTCCGCCGGCGCCTCCTGGCGCGCTGTTCTCGCCTTTAACATTCCCGCGCTGGCGCCGCTGGCGGCGACCTATGCCTACACGTCGAGCGCAAACGGATGGGCGATCGCGGCGGTGGTCGTTCTCTACGGCGTCGCCACCGGCTATCTCGCCTTTGTCACGCAGCGGATGATCGACCGCTCCATCCTCTTGCACACCAAAAACGAAAAGCTGCTCACGGCGTTGAGACGCAAGGTCGATACCGCGCATACGGCGGAACAGCGTTTCCGCGCGCTTGTGGAATCCTCCCTCGACGTGACGCTGATTTTTTCGCCTGAAGGCCGCGTCGTCTACGCCAGCCCTTCTGCGGAGAAGGCCTTCGGCATTCCCGCCTATATGCTGCGTGGACGGCGCACCAAGGAGATGGTGCATCCCGACGACATGCCCATGTTCCGTTCGGTGGGCGAGAAGTCGCTGTCGCAACTGGGCGAGGGCATGGCGCTGCCTCATGTCTGCATGCGCTCGGGCGAGGGCGGCGAATATGTGGCCTTCTCCGGGCGCCTCACCAATATGCTCTATGTGCCGGGCGTTGAGGGGTTCGTCTTTTGCGGCGGGCGTCTCGATGAAGCCGCCGTCCGCCGTCATCACATTCACGCTGCGGAATAACGGCCTCCCCGCTTGCCTCATCTGACGATCTTGCTCATTAACATGGCCAAGCGCGCGGGGAGCTGCGCCCAAGAACAGGAATGAGGGTCGGCGTGCTGCAGGGCGTCAGAATTGTCGAATTCGAAGGGCTGGGGCCCGGGCCGTTTTGCGGCATGCTGCTCGCCGATCTCGGCGCCGATGTCATTCTGATTGAGCGCAAGGGCGGCGCCCCCGGGCAAAATAATGGGGCGGGCTCGGCGGCGATCTTCAAGCGCGGCAAGCGATCCATCGCGCTCGATCTTAAAAACGATGAAGCGAAAAAGATCGCCCTCGACATCATTGCGCATTCCGATGCGCTGATCGAGGGGCTGCGCCCTGGCGTGATGGAGCGTCTCACTCTCGGGCCGGATGATGTCCGCGCGCGCAACAAAAAATTAGTCTACGGACGATTGACCGGTTGGGGCCAGACCGGACCGCTTTCTCATACGGCGGGGCACGATATCAATTACGCGGCTTTGTCGGGCGCGGCGTGGTATGCGGGCGCCGACGGCGATGCGCCGGTTCCGCCGCCGACGCTTGTGGGCGATGTGGGCGGCGGCGCGCTCTATCTGGCCATCGGCATTCTCGCCGGGATCATGCGTGCAAGAGAAACGGGCGAGGGGACGGTGGTCGACGCGGCCATTGTCGACGGTTCGGCGCATATGATGAATCTTCTCTATTCCGTGCGGGCGGCCGGCGCCATGCCGGACGAGCGTGGGCAAAGCATGCTCGACGGGGCGCATTTTTACAGCGCCTATGAATGCGCCTGCGGCGGCTGGGTTTCCATCGGTCCGCTGGAGCCGAAATTCTACATGGAGCTTCTGGAAAAGCTCGGTTTGTCTGGCGATGCGGACTTCGCGGCGCAATATGACAAGTCGAAATGGCCGGCGCTGAAAGGGCGTTTTGTGGAGATATTCAAAAGCAAAACCCGCGACGCGTGGACGGCGGTCTTTGAAGGAACCGATGTCTGCTATGCGCCGGTGCTCAGCCCGTCGGAGGCGGCGGCGCATCCGCATATGAAAGCGCGCAAAACACTTCGTGAGATCGGCGGCGTTTTGCAGGCGGCCGCCGCGCCGCGTTTTGACGGCGCCGTCCCGGCCGATCCCGGCGCAATCCCGGCGCCGGGCGAGCATGCGGATCAAATCCTCAGTGAGATCGGCGCTGATGAGCGTACGATCAAGGCGTTGCGCGCGGCGGGGATTTTATAGCGTGACCGAGACCGCCAAGACAAAAAACCTCAAAAAGAAAAAGAACCGACCGCTGATCGGCTGGCGAGAATGGGCGGACCTGCCGGACTTCGAGGTCGAAGGGATTAACGCCAAGATCGATACGGGGGCGAAATCCTCCGCGATTCACGCATTTCGCATTCAGGAAACGATGATCGACGGAGTGGAGCATGTTGAGTTTTATCTTCATCCCGTGCAACGCCGCAAAAAACCCGAAGTTTTTTGCAGCGCGCCCATCGCCGACCGCCGCATTATCCGGTCCTCGAACGGTCAGGAAGAGGAACGATATGTGATCCAAACCCGTTTGCGTCTCGGGGCGAAAGTTTGGACTATTGACTTGACGCTGACCAACCGCGACGCCATGGGGTTCCGCCTGTTGATCGGGCGCGACGCCTTGCGCCGGAAATTTCTGATCGATCCGGGCGGTTCCTACCTTTTAGGCCCTAAAGATAAAGAATAGGGGACGACTTCCATGAAACTGGCTCTGATGTGCCGCAACGCGGATCTCTATTCTCACAAGCGCATTGTCGAGGCCGCCGAAGCGCGCGGCCATGAAATCGATGTGGTCGATCATCTTCGCTGTTACATCAACATCACTTCGCTCAAACCGACGGTGCGCTATCGCGGCGAGGACTTGCCGCATTTTGATGCAGTGATCCCGCGCATCGGGGCGTCGGTGACGTTTTACGGAACTGCGGTTTTGCGCCAGCTTGAGATGATGGGCGTTTACCCGGTCAATGAATCCGTCGCGATCTCACGCTCGCGCGACAAGCTGCGCTCCTTGCAACTTCTGGCGCGCCGAGGCATCGGCCTGCCGGTGACGGTCTTCGCCCATCGCACGAGCCGGGCCGACGAAATCCTCGAGATGATCGGCGGCGCGCCCGTGATCATCAAGCTGCTCGAAGGCACGCAAGGCATCGGCGTTGTGCTCGGGGAAACCCAGAAAGGCGCCGAGTCGATCATCCAGGCCTTTGGCGGCGTCAACACCAACATCCTCGTGCAGGAATTCATCAAGGAAGCGGGCGGAGAGGATATTCGGTGCATCGTTCTCGGCGACAAGGTGGTCGCCACCATGAAGCGCAAAGGCAAGGAAGGCGATTTCCGCTCCAATATTCACCGCGGCGGGACGGCGACGAAAGTTAAGATCACGCCTCAGGAGCGCACGACGGCGGTGGGCGCCGCGAAAGCCATGGGACTTAATTTCTGCGGCGTCGACATGCTCCGCTCCAATCACGGGCCGGTGGTGATGGAAGTGAATTCCTCGCCGGGCCTTGAGGGCATGGAAAATGCCACCGGCATCGACGTCGCCGACCAGCTCATCGACTGGATTGAAAAGAACGCAAAGCCCGGCAAAACCAAAACCCGCGGCAAGGGGTGAGTGAAATTCTCTTCCCCCGCAAGCGGTGGGAGGAGGTCTCAACTGATCACCCTTATGGGTGAAACCGGGCTTTTTCAAAGACTTCGATCTTGCCGCCCGCCTCGGCCCGTGATGTCATTTCCTGCAGACAGGGAGGCGATCCATGGAAAAGGTCGACGGCGTTGGCGGGTTCTTTTTCCGCGCAAAGGATACGGCGAAACTCGCGAAATGGTATGAAGACAATCTCGGCGTGAAGGGCGTGCCGTCGGATTACGACACGCCGCCCTGGCGCACGAATGCGGGGACGACCGTTTTTGCGCCGTTCAAGGAAGACACTGACTATTTCGGCGACATGAAGAACCAGTGGATGATCAATTTCCGCGTCAAGGACATGGACGCCATGGTGGAGCAGCTTCGTGCAAACGGGGTCGAGGTGAAGCCTTATCCGGAAGAAACGCCAAATGGCCGTTTCGCCCATCTCAACGATCCTGAAGGCAACCCCATCGAGCTCTGGGAGCCGGGCGGAAAAGATCCGGGCTAGGGCCCGTTCTGACCTCTCCCGCCATGAAGGGCGTTCAGCCTCAGGCTGCGGCTTCCTTGTCCCGTTTCCGGTCCAGATAGGACGACACGATGGTGCATAGCTCATCGATGTGCAGCGGCTTGGCGAGATAGCCTGTCGCGCCAAGATCCAGATATTCCTGTCTCTGTGAATTCAACGCATTCGCTGTCAGCACGATAATGGGAATGTCAGCATAAGGCTTGGTCGAGTTCCGGATTTCCCGAAGCGCGTCATCGCCCGTCATGACCGGCATGTTGATGTCCAGCAACACCAGATCAAAGGGCTCTCTCTCCAGCGCATCCAGAACCTCCGCGCCGTTTTCAACGATCAACGTCTCCACATTATCCAGCAGTGAAAGCGTTTCGAACAACATCTCTTGATTGACGGCGTTATCTTCGCCCACCAGGACCTTTAAAGAAACGGGCATGGCTTCTTCCTCTACGTTTAGCTGAATTATTTCAGCTTGCTGCTTCATGGTTTCAATGTTTTCATTCAGCGTCTCTCTCGCGCGCGGCAAGGGAACAGAGAACCAGAAACATGTGCCTTTGCCGACTTCGCTTTCCACGCCCACCTCGCCTTGCATGAGCTTGACGAGGTCTTTCACGATGCATAGGCCCAGCCCGGCCCCGCCGGTTTTTCTTGTCATTGATGCGTCGGCTTGCGTGAAACGATCGAAAATAACTTCCTGCTGATCATGTGGAATGCCGGGGCCGGTATCGCTGACCGAAAAAACTACACGTCCGTCTTTTGTCTCCTGGATGGCAATCGCAACGCCGCCTTCTTCGGTAAATTTCACAGCGTTGCCCACGAGGTTGATCAACACCTGGCGTATACGCTTGCAATCGCCGTAAAACAGCGGATTGTGCGGCAAGTCATTTTCAATAATGAGGTCCAGGCGCTTTTGTGCTGCAATGCCTGCTACGGAGTCTTTCGCCTGCTGGACCATATCATTGAGGTCGAATACTTCCGGCTCCAGGTTCATCAATCCGGCTTCGACCTTTGAAATGTCGAGAATATCGTTGATCAGGGATAAAAGCGCGTTTCCCGACGAGCGGATGGTGGAGACGAAACGCTGCTGCTTTTCGTCCAAAGATGTTTTCTCCAGCAACTGCGCCATGCCAAGAACGCCATTCAATGGCGTTCTGATTTCATGGCTCATATTCGCAAGAAATTCAGATTTCAGTTTGTTGGCCTGCTCGGCTTGGCGCCATGCGAGTTGCGCCCGTAATCTGGCGGTGACAAGCTCGTCTATATCGGCGATGCCGCCGGCCATTCTAACGGGGTTTCCGTTTTTATCCCTAATCGCCCGGCCGCGAATCCGGAACCATCGGTAGCCTCCGCCGGCGCATTTCGCCTGTAACTCCACATCGTATGGCGTGCCGTTTTTCAGGTGAGCCCGCAATGCATTGTCTACGCGTTCGCGATGGTCAGGATGAATCGCATCCTTGAAGGAATCTCCACCGTTATTGAATTCGTTTACATTATAACCGAGCATTTCCTTGAAGCGTGGAGAGTAATATCCGCTTCCATCGACGATATTCCAATCCCAAATGCCGTCAGACGAGCCTTGTATGGCGAGCGCAAAGCGTTCTTCGCTCGCGCGCAGGTTCTCCGCTGCACGTTTGCGAAAATGGCTGAGGCGATCGTCAAGGATGGCGACCGTCACCCCGCCTTGGATCACGATAACGGCGAGGGCCGCCACCAACAGCCCCAGAAAGCCTTCCGAAACGCCTGCCAAAGGTTCTGCGCCAGGCGCGCTGAGAGATCCCAGGGTAAGACCGCTCATCCCGAAAAAATGCACAGAGCAGATCGCCATGACGAGCGCAAAGCCGGTTACGGCCCGTCCGATATACTGTTTCGTATTTTTGTGACCGTACACGAAAAGCGCCGCGAACTGGATGCAAATTACAATGGAAGCGGCGACATATGTAAAATCCCAGCCTTTCTGGGCGTGAGGAAGAAAGCCATAAACGCCGCTGTAATGCATCGCCGCGATGCCCGCCGCCAAAGTGAGCGCGCCGATCGCTGAGACGCTGGAGCTGCGGCTGAGAATGAGAAAAAAGGTAAGGCTGTTAAAAACGAACGAGACCGCCAGAGAAAATGCTGTCCAGGGCAGGTCAAGACGGAATTCAAAGCCCGGATCGAATGCCAGCATTGCAATGAAATGTGTCGTCCAGACGCCGCAAGTGGCAACCAAAGCAAGCGCGCCAACCCACAAAAGCTTGACTATTGACGTTCGGTTCCGGGCCCGCCCCAGCATGAAGCTGCATGCAATCGACGTTAAAAACGCGATAAGAACGGCGAGGCTGACAAGCGTCAGACTATGGTCCACGGTCAAACTCTGAAATACGCGATGCAAATCCATTTGCGTGCTATGGCGTTAAAGCGATTACGATCTCGGCGCTAGGCTTTTGAAACGTGTAAAGACGGCCTTGAAAGTTATTAGAAAAAAAGCCGTCCTGCGTGCAGGGCACGATCCTCATGTTTGATGTATATTTCTTTAAAGGTTTAATGACGCGCGCCCTGTCGGCTTAATTTTGTAATGAAGAATTAATATAAAAGCCATCCAGAGCGTATGGTTTATTATTGATTAAGATTTTATCCCATAGAATTTGTAAAAATAAATTTCAGCGGCGACATGACTGAGATATTTATTGCAATTGGACTGTCCTTTTTGATCGGCGCAGCCCTCAGCGCGCTGTATTTTCATCTGCGCGCCAGTAAGGTGGAGAGAAAACACGCCCGCGAACTTTTGCTGAGGCGGAATTTGCTCAACGCCATGTCGCATCAAATGCGGGAACCGTTGAACGAATTGTTTCCGCAGGTGCAATTGCTCTCACAGCTTGGTGTGGAACACGAGGAGAAAAGGCGAAAACTTTCCTCGGGCGCATCCAAATCCGTCGAGGCTGTCTCATCCGTGCTGGAAAGGCTGGCGGACATTATTGAAGCTCTGGACGGAAAAAGATCGAAAGAGACCACGGTGTTCGATGTCGATGCGCTTCTTGGCGCGGCGATCGAAGATTGCGCCGTGGAGGGCTTTGATGTCGAGCTTGACCGCGCCGGGGGGGCGCCCTTCTGATCGGCGACGCAAATGAGATTGAAAAATCCATTGAAGCGATTGTGCGGCACTGTATCGGCGTCAGCGCCGACAACAAACTGAAAATCAGCCGCGAACTTGGCAGACGCGGAAAACAGGACTTTTTGACTGTCGTATTCGAACTTAACAATCTGGTTTTCAGCAATGAACTCCAGAAGTGTTATTTCGACTTCAGCTATTCGGAAGTGAACCCGCATCTGAAGGGCCGTCCCAATTCTCTTATCGGCCTGTTTCTGGCGTTTGAAACCGCCCGTCGCGGCGGCGGAGAATTGACGGTCGCTCAAGTTGATAAAGCCAGGGTGCAATTCAGGTACACCCTTTCGGTCGGCGTTAAAAAGCTGCTGGAAGAGGTCAAGACCGCTAGTGCGAAACAGTCTGCGCAAGAGCAGTCGTCTTCCAAAATCGTTTTAGGCGACATCAAACATGTGCCGGACGTCCGCAAGCTGGCGAATTCCACAAAGGGTCTGTTGACAGACCGGCTTGTTCTTATCGTTGACGATGTTGAAACAAACCATCTCGTTCTTGAAGAGATGTTGCGGATGGTGGGGCTGACCAATGTCGTTCACGCCGAGCGGGGCATGGAAGCGATCGATTATTGCCGGCAGATGAATTTCGACATTGTGTTCATGGATATTCAAATGCCGGATATGGACGGCCTGAAAGCCACGGAGCATATACGTTCTCTCGGCGGTGCAAACAAAACGGTGCCGATTATTGCCGTTACGGCGGCGTCGCGGATCGTCACGGAAGAGCTTTGCCTGAAATCCGGCATGAGCGGATATCTTGAAAAGCCGCTTGAGCTGGACGATATACGCGCCTTGCTGAGACGCGTCTGCAAGTCCGCCGCCGCCTAGCAAGAAGAGGCGCGCGTGGCGCCGCAAAGGCTGCGTTTCTAAACCCTGTGCGCATTAAATCCCACCGGCCGTCGAACCGGCAGCTCTCGCCCTTCAGGGAAGTCGCCAGAGACCTCAGTCGAAAAGGCTCGAGACCGACTCTTCATTGGCGATGCGGCGGATGGCCTCCGCAAGCAATGTCGCGATGGAGATCTGTTCGATCTTCGGACATTCCGCCACCTCCTTCGACGCCTCAATGGAGTCGGTGATGATCAGCCGGGTCAGCGCGTCGGCTTTCATCACCCGCTCCTCGGCGTGATCGGAAAGAACGCCGTGCGTGACGCAGGCCGTCACCGCCGTTGCGCCCTTGTCCATCAGCGCCTGCGCCGCATTGCAGAGCGTCCCGCCGCTATCGACGATATCGTCGAAGATAATGCAGTGGCGCCCTTTGACCTCGCCGATAATGTTCATGACTTCGGACTGACCCGGACCCTCGCGCCGCTTGTCGACAATGGCGAGGGGGCGGTCCTTGAGGCGCTTGGCCAGCGCCCGGGCGCGCACCACGCCGCCCACATCGGGCGAGACCACGGTCACGTCCTCAAGATCGCCATTCTGGATGTCGCGAATGCGCCGCTCGAATTCTTTGACGGCGTAAAGGTTATCCGTGGGGATGTCGAAAAAACCCTGGATCTGCCCGGCGTGAAGATCGACGGTGAGAACCCGGTCGGCGCCGGCGGTGGTGATGAGATTGGCGACGAGCTTCGCGGAGATCGGCGTTCGGGGGCCGGCTTTGCGGTCCTGCCTGGCATAGCCGAAATAGGGAATGACGGCGGTGATGCGGCTGGCCGAAGCGCGGCTCAGCGCATCCGTGGTGATCAGGAGTTCCATCAGATTATCATTCGCCGGATAGGAGGTCGACTGGATGAGAAACACATCCTCGCCGCGGACATTCTCCTGGATTTCGACGAAAACCTCGCCGTCCTTGAAGGTCTTGATTTCCGCCTCGGCGAGGGAGCTGGAGAGCTTGCGGCCGATGGCTTCGCTTAACCGGCGGTTGGAGTTCCCGGCGATCAGTTTCATGCAGCGACCCCTCGCAATTCCCGTGACAGCGCGGGCTTCATGACGGTTTCTTGACGGATGCGCAACCCGTTCAGGACGCGAAGCCTAAATCCCATTTATTTTAACGCGATAGCGGAAAGGTTACGGCCATAATCGGCCTCGCCGCGGCGTCGCATGGCCCGATAGCTGAAGAATCGGTCGGGCTCGGCGAGGGTGCAAAGACCGATATCGTCGAGCTGCGTCACGCCAGCGGCTTCAAGGCGCCAGCGGCCGAACCCGGCAAGGTTAAGCTGGCGTTTGTCGGGGCTGAGGCCGGGGGCGAAAAAGCGTTCTGCTTCAGCATATTTGGCGGTGAAAGTTTCGAGAAGGTCGAGGCCGACTTCGAAGTTCGGCTGGCGCAGGCAGGGGCCGAGCGCCGCGACGATATTTTCCGGCTTTCCGCCGAGTTTCACGATCGTCGCAACCGTGTTTTCAAGAACGCCGGCCAGCGCGCCGCGCCAGCCCGCATGGGCGGCGGCGACAATCCCGGCTTTGGGTTCGGCGAAGAGAAACGGCATGCAGTCGGCGGCGAGCGCGCCGAGCGCAAGGCCCGGGGTTTTCGTCACCATGGCGTCGACCTTTTCCGGGCCGTTCGCCCAGGGGCCGTCGACCACGCGAACATCCGGCGAATGCACCTGATAGGCGGTCATTAGCCGTTCCGGCGCGACGCCCAGCGCGACGGCGCAGCGGCGCCGGTTCTCGGCGATATGTTCCGGCCGGTCGTCGGAGCCGGGCCCGGTGTTGAGCGTCGCATAGGGCGGTTCCGAGACGCCGCCGGCGCGGGAGAAAAAGCCATGGGCGACGCCCGCGGCGTCGAGCAGCGGTGAGACGAGATAAGGCGGAGGAGAAGACATTACGTTTCGAACCCCGCCGGAACGGGCAGGTTCGGCGACGAAAGGCACATCACCTTGAAAATCTCGCCCATGGCGCCGGGCGAGGCGATGCGCGCCGCGCCGGCGCGAATGGCGTCGGCTTTTTCCGGCGGCTGGTTCTTGCACAGGGCTTCCACCCGCAAGGCGAGGCCGAGGCGGTCGAGAAAGCGTCCTTGCGTCACGGGGCCATGCACCGCGGCGCCGGCTTCGATGGCGGCGTCGGCGAGGCTTTCGAAATCTACATGAGCAGTGAGGTCGGCGCGGCCGGGCGAGGCGAGCGGCGGCCAGTATTTGTGGTCCTTCACGGCCTGTAGCGTATCGCCAAGGCCGCGCTCCATATGACCGTAGTCGATAATCAGCGCATGGCCGCCCTGATCGATCAGCGTCATGCAGATGTCCCCCGCAAATTTGCGCGTCTCGAAGGAGATCTCGAAAATGTCGCCTTCCTCGCTCTCGTCGAGCGAGGGAATGTCATAATTCGGCGGCGGCGGGGTTTTGCCTAACGTAAAGCCGAGGCGCCCGGTTTTTTCGTCAAGCCCTACAAGCCGTTCGCGCCAGCCGCTTTTGATGCGCTCGAACTGGCGCACGGGCAGGCAGTCGAAAAACTCATTGGCGACGATCAGCGACGGCGCCGGCGGGATGTCGGCGAAATCGTCCGCCCAGAGCGGTTTCACTTCGGTCGGTTTGAGGCGCTTTTGCTGTTCGAGGCGCAGGCGGCCGGAGGTTTCGAGGAGCCAGACCTGCGCCGCCTTGGCGAAACCGGGGCGCAGGCGCGCGGCGCGCAGGATATCCTCCATCAGGACGCCGCGGCCGGGACCGAGTTCGATGAGATTGAAGGCGGCGGGCGACCCCATGGCCTGCCACGCTTCGACGAGCCACAGGCCGATCAGTTCTCCGAAGACCTGGCTGATCTCCGGCGCGGTGGTGAAATCGCCCTCCGCGCCGATAGGCGAGGCTTGCATGTAATAGCCTTCATGAGGATGCGTCAGCGCATCGGTCATGTAATCGGCGATGGTGATCGGCCCTTTCAGTTTGATGAGGTCGATCAGGCGTTCTTCCAGCGGCGTTATTTCCGGAATGTCGCCGGTCATGCGGCCGCCTTTTTGCTTGCGCCAAAGGTGCGCCAGATCAGCCAGGCGCCGAGCGCCAGCATGGGAACCGACAGCATCATCCCCATGGTGAGGCCCAGCGGGAAGTCGGGCATGTGCGCGTCAGGCTCGCGGAAATTTTCCACGATGATGCGCGAAATCCCGTAACCGAACAGGAACAGTCCCATGGTTGCGCCCGGACGTTTCAGCAGTCCGAATTTGCGCGTGGCGAAGAACAGGATGGTGAAGAGCGCGACGCCTTCAAGCGCGGCTTCGTAAAGCTGGCTCGGGTGACGGGGAACGCCCAGAGGGTCAGATGGAAACACCATAGACCAGGGCCCGTCCCATGGGCGGCCGTATAGCTCGCCATTGATGAAATTGGCGAGCCTGCCGAAGAACAAGCCGATGGGCGTGGCGCAGGCAAACATGTCGCCTAGCGAGAGCATGTCGATCTTGTGCTTTCTCGCAAACCACACGCCCACCAGCGCGACGCCGATAAGCCCGCCGTGAAACGACATGCCGCCGTTCCACGTCATCAGCGCCGGCGGAAACGGAACGACGCCGAAGAGTTTCTCCCACGGCGCGATGATCAGGTTCGGTTCGTAAAAGAAAAGATAGCCGAGCCGCCCGCCGGCCATGACGCCGATGGCGACCCAGAAGATGACATCGTCGAGCTGCGGGCGCGTCACCGGCGGTCCGGATTTCGGCCACAGGTCCGGCTTCTTGATGAGGCGCGTCAGATACCACCAGCCGACCGCAAGCCCGCCAATATAGGCGAGGGAATACCAGCGCAGGGCGAACGGGCCGATCTGGACGAGAACGGGATCGATATTGGGATAGGGAACGCTCATAACCGGCCTGAAACGTGTCGCGCGAGATTTCGCGCGCCTCAATAGCGCGCTTTGCCGTCTGTGTCGCCCCGCGCCCCTTGGCTGTCATCCCGGAAAAAGCTGTCCTTCGAGACGCCGAACCAGGTCTTCATCCTGAGGGCGCGCATGAAATGCGCGCGGACTCGAAGGACGAAGATCTGGTTCGGCTCCTCAGGATGAAGGGTTTTTATTCGGGATCTCCTTCAATCCGGCCGGAGATCCCGGCTCGCAGCTGCGCAGCGGCCGGGATGACATTGGATATGTGCGGCAAGATTGAAGCTGAAAAGCCGGAACCGAGCCCCTATATTCTTGCTCAAAAGGAGATCGCCATGCAGACCCAGAGCGCCATTTTCGACGAAATCGCCAAGCTGATGACCGAGGCGGCGGGGGCCGCAGACGGCGTCCGGCGCGAGGCGGAGACCGTGATGCGCAGCCGCCTGCAAAGCCTCATCGCCGATATGGATCTCGTGACCCGCGACGAGTTCGAGGCGGTGAAGGAAATGGCGCGGCTGGCGCGCGAGGAAAACGAATCGCTGAAAGCGCGGCTCGACGCGCTGGAAAACAAGTAACCTCGATACCGTCATGGCGGCACGCCTCTCGCCAATCGTTTGGCGCTACTGACCTTTTCCCGAGGCGTTGAGGAAAACCAGAATAATCGAATCATTTGTGCGCGCCCCGAATCGAAGCGACATGCGGTTGCAGGCGACAGCGACAAGTCGCCCAATTCGAGAAATTGACCGGGAAAAGGGGCGCCATGTCCATCGAACTCATCCGCAAACCGAAACAGGCAGCAAATCCCTTAAAGGCGCTTGAAGCTGCGGCGGCGGGGCTTGAGTTTGAGATGGAGCGCGCCGGCGAGCATGAACTTCATGTGATGCTGCCCGGCGTGTGGCGCGATATCGGCCTTTGGTTCACCTGGCGCCCGGAGCTTGCAACGCTGCAGATGGGCGCGCCGCTGGATTTGAAAGCGCCGGTTGGCCGTCTCCATGAGGCGAGCCGTCTTGTGGTCATGGTCAATGAGCGCCTGTGGATCGGTCATTTCGATCTGTGGGCGGAGGATCATTCCATCGTCTATCGCAACGCCGCGCTTCTTACTGAAGAGGGCGGACTCGACAGCGTGCAGGGTGAAGCCCTGATCCGCGCGGCGAGCGAGGCGGTGGACCGGTTCTATCCGGCGTTCAACTTCCTCATCTGGGGCGGCAAGAAACCGGACGATGCGCTGAAGGCGTCGCTGTTCGAAACGCAAGGGAATGCGTAAGCTTCTTTAAGGGATTTGGCAGGCGAAGACTTGCCTTCCCAAAGCTGATCCAAAAAAGATAATTTCTTTCCTCCCTCTCCCCCCTTGGGGGAGAGGGCTGGGGTGAGGGGGTAATCCCTCTTGGTTCGCATATTTTTTCTTGTTTCGTTTGCGTAAGCTGTACGGCCAGACAATCTAAATTGCGCAGGTTCTCTGACCCTCACCCTAAACCCCTCTCCCGCAAGCGGGAGAGGGGGGTTATCGCGCCTCAAACTCCCTATCCCTACCCAATAACGCGAAAAACACAACGCAAACGCGAATTCTTCAAGAATTCCCAGTGTTGGTGCAAAGTTATCCACCATCTTCAGGGCTGCGTTATGATCCTTCGTCGCCCGCTTTCTTGCTTCGAGCATGAGGCTGGCCATGCGGTTCATTAAACGCCCATGAAAGGATCTGAAGATGCGGAGCAGAAAATGTTAAATGGCGCCACATCACGCTGCAAGCCAATGAACGCGCGGCTTCAAAATGCGCAGCGCGAACCGCGAGGCGCTTTGACTCCCGCGGGACGGCGCCTATGGTCGCGGCCATGACAGACAAACCTTCCGTAGCGCTGATCGGCGCCGGCGCCATGGGCGGCGCGCTTCTGAAAGGCTGGCTTGCAGCCGGCTCCATCGACGCTGCACGCTCAGCAGTCTTCGATCCGAACATCAAAGACGAGATGGCGGGGTTGTGCGCGGAGAACGGCGTCGCCGTGAACGAAGGCGAGGGGCCGTTCGACGCGATGGTGCTTGCGGTGAAGCCGCAGGCCGCCGCCGACGTGCTGCCGCACTATGCGAAGCTCGCCAGGGACGCCATCGCCATCTCCGTCATGGCCGGGAAAAGCATCGCCCGCATACAGGACTTGCTGGAGGGCGCGCCGCGCGTCGCCCGCGTCATGCCGAACCTGCCGGCGGCCATCGGACGCGGCGCATCCGGGCTTTATGCGCCGGAGGCTATCGATGCCAAAGGACGCGCGATCATCGAGACATTGATGCAGGCGGCGGGTGAAACCGTCTGGGTGCGGAGCGAACAGGAAATCGATTACGTCACGGCGGTTTCAGGCTCCGGTCCCGCCTATTATTTCCTCCTGACCGAAGCGCTCGCAGAAGCGGGCGCATCGCTTGGCCTCGACAGGCAAGCGGCGGCGGCGCTGGCCCGCGCCACGCTCGCCGGCGCCGGGGCCATGATGGACGCCGATGCGCGCGCGCCCGCCGAGATGCGAAAAGCGGTGACCTCGCCCGGCGGCACCACCGAAGCGGCGCTCAAAATTTTCGACGGCGATGACGCCGCCATGCGCAAGCTGGTTGAAAAAGCCGTCCAGGCGGCGGCGAAACGCGCCGGCGAACTGACGGATTAAGTTCTGTTTTAGACTGGAATGTTTGCCAATTCCTCTGTCATCCCGGAAAACGCCAGCGGCGTTTATCCGGGATCTCTTATACTCAGCATGGGAGATCCCGGCTCTCCCCCGGATCAAGTTCGGGGTCCGGCCGGGATGACAAGATGGAAACATCCCGGAATCTTGTCAGGCGCTCAAACCGGCAATCTCATCGTCGCCCTGAGGCCGCCTTTGTCGGATTTTTCGAGCGTCACGTCGCCCCCATGGCCGCGCGCAATGTCGCGCACGATGGTCAGCCCCATGCCGACGCCGCTCTCATTGAGGTTGCGGGCATCGTCAAGCCGCGTGAAAGGCTTGAAGACGTCTTCATAATGGGCCGGATCGATGCCCGGCCCGTCATCGTCGACAGTGATTTCGATATAGCGGTCGGAACGGCGCGCGCTGAGCCACACATGATCCGCATAACGCAGGCCGTTGTTGACGAGATTGCCGACGGCGCGCTTCAGAGCGCTGTAACGCGCCTCGATGGAAATGCCGGCGGGCGCGTCGACCTCAATGTCGCGCCCGGCGCGTTTGGCGTCGCCAGCAATTTCTTTCAGAAGTTCGGCGAGGCGAAAGCTTTCCGGCTCTTCATCCGCGGCTTCATTGCGCGCGAAATCGAGATAGGCGCCGATCATGCGCTCCATCTCGGCCACATCCTTGCGAATGTCGTCGATCTCCTCATTGTCGGGCTGCATGGCAAGCGCCAGCTTGATGCGCGTCAGCGGCGTTCTGAGATCGTGACTGATCCCGGCGAGCATGGCCGTGCGCTGTTCCAGGTGCCGCTTGATGCGCTCGCGCATCGCGATGAAAGCGTAGCCTGCCTTGCGCACCTCCGTCGCGCCGGACGGCCGGTAGCCGGGCGCATCGCGGCCCCGCCCGAAGGCCGCCGCCGCTTCGGCGAGGCGCAAGATCGAGCGCACCTGGTTGCGCATGAAAATGATCGCAACAACGCCGAGCAGGATCGACGTGCCGATCAGCCAGAAAAGGAAGATCCGTCCCGTGGTCGCGAAAACACGCTCTCGCTTGACGAAATAGACCAGCGCGCCGTCGCCATGGGCGACGCGGATCTCCACATCGTCGGGCCAGCTTTGCGTGTTGAGCCAATAGGGTTGCTTCAGCGTATAGCGCAGGCGCCGTTTCAGCGTGGCGTTGTAGACATTGAAAGGATCGAGAAGGTTGTTGTCGGGGAAAGGCGACTCTGGCTCATAGTGAACCCGCAGATGGAGATCGTCGAGCGCCATCTCGATCAGTTTTTCTCTCGCAGCGTCATTATCGGCTTCGCCATAGAGCCGCGTCACCATGGCGATCTGGCCCGCCACGTTTTCCGACATATTCGCCGTGACAAGGTCCCAGTGGCGCGCGAAAAAGATATAGGTGACGAGCGCCTGGGTCAGGAAGATCGGCAGCACGACGATCAGCGTGACGCGTGCATAAAGACTTTTGGGAAGATAGCGGCGCAACATCGCGGTCAGTCCGTCATCAATACATAACCGACGCCGCGCACCGTCTGTAGGTAGATAGGCGCGCGCGGGTCTTCCTCGATCTTCTTGCGCAGGCGCGTCACCTGCACATCAACGGAGCGCTCCATGCCCTGCGCTGTCTGTTCGGCCAGGGCTTCGCGGCTGATCGGCTCGCGCGGTTTTTGCGCCAGGATTTTCAGAAGCGCCGCCTCGCCCGAGGTCAGGCGGATCAGCTCCCCGGCCTTGCGCAATTCGCCGCGGCCCAAAGAAAACGTGCAGCCGCCGAATTTCACTTCGCGCTTCTCTATGGATTTCGGCGCCGCCCGGCGCAGCAGCGCATTGACGCGCAACAGCAGCTCCCTCGGTTCGAACGGTTTCGAAAGGTAATCATCGGCGCCCATTTCAAGGCCTTCGATGCGGTCCTCGGGCAGGCCGCGGGCGGTCAATAACAGGATCGGCACATTCGACGCCGCGCGCACGGATTTCGTCAGGTCGAAACCGGTCTCGCCCGGCATCATGACGTCGAGAATGAGAATATCGAAATCGACGGAAGCCATGAGCGCCCGCGCTTCCTTCGCGTTCTTGGCGACGGAAGTTCTGAAACCGTTTTCGGTCAGATAGCGTTTCAGCAAATTGCGGATGCGGTCGTCATCATCGACGATAAGCACATGCGCCGCATCTTCCGGCAGGGTTTGCTTCGCCGCGTTCATGCGCGCTTATCCTTAAGAAGCGCGGCGGCACGCACGGAATAATCGCCGCCAGTCCATAAAGTCAGGATAGCGGCGAGCCAGAGAGCTGCGCTGGCCGCCGGGCGCAAGGCCTCGCCTGCAATGCCGGTGGGCGCAGCGGCCAGCATCAGTCCGGCGGCGACGAGCTGCGCCGTCGTCTTCCATTTCGCGAGCGGCGTGACAGCGAGCGTCTGTCCCGCCGCAGCAAGCGCTTCGCGCAGACCGCTGACCAGAATTTCACGCAGGATAATGATGATGACGGCGACGACGCCATACCCTGCAATCACCCCGTTGCGCGCAAGCAGGATCAGCGCCGCGGCGACAATCAGCTTGTCCGCAATCGGGTCAAGCGCCGCGCCCAGCGCCGAGCATTCGCCGCGCGCGCGGGCGACGCGCCCGTCCACAAAGTCGGTGAGCGCCGCAATGACGAAAATGATCAGCGCGGCGGTCATGTTCCACGGCGCATTCGCCAGAAAGACGAAAACAAAGGGAACGACAAGCGCCATGCGGGCGAGGGTGATGAGATTGGCCATGCGGCGGCAAGATAGACCGCGCCGCCTTCAATCGCCAGTGCAGGGCGCCAGTGCGGGAGAGGCTACTTCAGCCCTCTTTATTGTCCTCGCCGCCCCAGAGTTTCTTCCACCAGGGCGTGGGCTTAGGCGGTTCAAAACTCTGACCGCCGTCATTCATTTTGTCGCGGATATCGTCGATATCCCAGCCGGTCAGCGACGCCAGCATCTGCGCTTCCTTTTCGAAGCGCTCCGGCAGTTCCGCGCGATAGGCCTTCGCCGCCTCGCAGGTCGCGTCGCCCTTGTAAGGATGGCGCAGCACATAGCGGCCCTGATAGTTCGAACGGTCGCCGGTTTCCTTGAACATCAGGTCTTCTGGGAAATGCTCCGCGTCATAGGAAACATGAAGGCGCGTGACGAAGACATCCTGCGCCCCGCCGGGCGAAGGCCGACGCGGCATGATGCTCCGGTCGCCGCCTTCAAGCCAGTAAACGCCAAGCTCGCGCAATTCGGTCTGCGACAAGGGATCGGCGGCGCAGGGGTCGCACCAGTTCATGTCCCAGGCATACTCAAGGAATACGGCGCGGCCATTTTCCTTTTCCACCTGTTCGTGGAACATGGATTTATAAAACTCGCCGAACTCGCCTTTGACGAAGAGCGGAATGTTCTGACCGGTTGGCAGTTTTACTGTGCGATAGTTTGTGGTTTCGACACGGCCCGTGCGGGTGAGGGCGAAAACGAAAAGCTCCTGCTTGCCGTCCATTCCATCCGGCGCGTTCACCGTGCCGAGCCGGATCGGCAGGCTGAAGCGTGGGTGCTCGAAAGCGAGCTGCAAGGGTCGCAGATACTTAAGGCCTGTTTGCGCCTGTTCTTCGAGATTGACCTTGGCGACAAAGAATTTTGTGTTCTGTTTGATATAGCTGCCGAGTGTCGCCTCCGCGCCCTCGGGCAGCATGTAGCCATTATCCTTCAGCCACGCGGCGAGGCCGTCCGACTGTTCGGCGGAAAGAATCTGGATATCATATTCGCCGACCGTGTATTCGGCTTCGATGGTGACGCCGTATCCATTCTGCCTCTTCGCCGCCGTAACGGTTACGGCGTCCGTCGGCGCCGCCATGGCCATTTCTTCGCGCTCATAGACCCGGCACGGATCTTCGTCGAAATATTCAACAAGCCGCGGCGCGGTGTAAGCATCGAGATGGTCGATGATCGCATTGTCGGTTACATGGATCTGGCCTTCCTCCAGCACCACCGGCACCGGCACAACCATGGCGAATTCCTTCAAGTCGCCTTGGTAATCGTTGGCCATTGTGATGACCGTGCGGTCGCCGTCGCGCATGATCGCGACTTTCGACGCCTGGTTGAAAAGCTTGGTGTCGGCCTTGGCGACGTAAAACCCACAAAAGGCGACCGCCCCGCCCGTCAGCGCCAGCGCGGCAGTTGCGGACGCAGCGGCGAACAGGGCTTTCTTCCATGATCGGTTCATCGGGTCTCTCCCTTATTTATTTATTCGGCAGGCAATGGGTCTGGTCTGCGGCGCCAAAAACGCGGCATGAAGTGAGGCGCTGAGACAGGATCGCCCCAGCGGTAGTGGGGCGCCGGATCGAACGCCTCGATTGTGGGCCGCATGAGGCACATGGCGGCGAGGGCGTAAAAGATTCCGTCGGAAATGAAGAAGTGATAGGAAAGAACATAGGCGATCAGCGCGGCGCCGACGGCGAAGACTGCGCGCGCCAAGGCGCCGTCCGGCGTCGTCTTCGGATCGGAAATCATGAAGAAGGCGAACAGGACCAGCGCGCCGTTCTGAAGCCGCAAAAACGGAATCGCCAGCGGATCTCCCAGCCACAAAGCGCGCGCGACAATCAGCGTGGCGAAAGCGCTGAGAAAGATCAGGGGAACGTCGAAGCGCGCCGAGCGATAGGTGACGAACATCCCGGCGCCGGCCAGCGCCGCGGCGAGCCACAGCGCCGTTCCCCATTGGCCGGGCGTGGTCCAGGCGGCGCCGGAGATGACGGTTTGAGACATGAGAAGAAGCGCGACAATGCCCGCATTGGCGGGGTTGAAAACATGTTTGCCATAGAGCCGGAACATGAATTTCGATCCGACGGCGATGGCGGCCGCGATCATCAAAGGCGGGACCGAATCGGCGCGCAACAATAGAGACAGGGATAGAGAAGTGATCAGCGCGCTGCGTGGATCGAACCGCACGGCGGTCATGAACGATCCGAGAAACTGGACGGCAAGCGCGGCGGCGAAAATGGAGGCGATCTGGAGCGGTGAAATCTCGAAGGCGCGGGTTGTGACGCCAAAAGCGAGCAAGACGGAAAGAACGCCAAGCTGGTAATATCTTGGGTCCTTGAATAGGGCGGCTTTGAAAACGGTGTTCACCATGAGCCTTGAAGATAATGATCCGGCTTGTCGTCTGCGGAATAAAGCCAAGGAACAAGGCGGAAAGGGGGCGATGGCGGGATGGTTTGGAGGCGTCGGCGAAGGATGGCGGCGCGCCTGTTCTCCGCCATGCGCCCGCACCCCCATGTAATTTTGCGGGTTTGACTGCGACGACAAGGACTTAACAGGCATCGCCGAATAGTTCATGAAATCTAAAGATGGCGAGTGGAAAAGGCTGTCGGATGATCAGCCGGAGGCATTATGGCGGCGGGTAAGCAACGAATTTTCTACGTCCTTATCGAATTTCCTCAGCTCTCGCAGACCTATGTGGCGAATGAGATCGCGACCCTGCGCGCCGACGGGCATGAGGTGTTCGTTGCGGCTCTCAATACGCCGGACACCCATGTGGACACGGATGTGCCTTTTGAGGTGACCAAGGATTTCGATCGTACGGTTGCGCTGATCCGCGAGTTCAAGCCCAATGTGCTTCACGGGCACTGGCTATACACGGTCCCGCTATTGGAAAAACTCTCGCGCAAGACCGGCTTTCCTTACACGGTGCGCGCCCATTCCTTCGATATCACCCAGACGGGGCCGAAAGCGCCGGCCTGGAAGACTTTCCTGCGCCGCGCGCGGATGCTCGTCCAATATCGCGATACAAGGCCCCCGGACATGGCTTTCGTGGTCTCGCCTTTCCTGAAACAGGATCATTGCCTCGGCGTGCTTACCTTTCCCTATGGCCGCCACAAATTTCTTGAAGCCGGCGTGCCTGAGGACAAGGTTCATGACTGTTTTCCGGTTGTGAATATCGAGCGGTTTTACGACGAAAGCCCTAATGGCGAGGATGTGATGAATGTCGGCGCCTGCACGCCGAAGAAGAAGATGGAAGATTTCATCGATCTTGCGGTCATGGTGCCGGAGCGTCATTTCCGGCTTTATCCGGTCGGGTTTCAGGCGCCGCGCATTCTCCAATATAACAAGGAGCATGGCGAGCTCGTCGAATTCGCGCCGCTCTATAAGCCGGCGGAGATGGCGAACGAATATAAGCGCCATCAATGGCTGGTTTACACAGCCGAACACAACACGCACGGCGATCATGTGGGCTGGTCCATGGCCGTCGCCGAAGCCCAGGCCGCGGGCGTCGGCGTGTGTTTCCCGAATATGCGCGAAGACCTTAAAGCCTATATCGGCGAGGGCGCTGGGTATCTTTACGACAAGGTCGAGGATATTGCCGACATCGTCCGCGCCCCGGTGCCTGAGGACGTCCGCCGCAAGGGCTTCGAACAGGCGAAAAAGTCCGACATCCGCGTTCACAAAAAGATTCTGACGGATATCTGGGACAAAGCGGCGTAGGGCGGTTTCTCGATGCTGGAGCCGGGAATGGCGCATTGTCAAAAATGAACCGCTTATGGTTCAACAGACATTGACTGAACTGAAAATGGTTATGTTATTGACCTGATGACGGCGCCCAAGTCGCGCAGCCGTAATCCTTACCGGCTCTCGCCAGCATTTTCGGCGCCTTGGCGACGGCCGCAAGGGGCGATATGCCCGCTATTCGGGCTTTACTCCGCCGCCGGCGATTCCACCAGTCTTCTTGATTTCAATTCGGCGCGAAATAACGGCGCCAGGCGCATGGAGCGGCTGCGCTGTTTCTTCTGTTTGCTGCGCGCCGCGCGCCAGACCCGAAAGGCCAGCGCCTGCAGGCGCAGGTCTGAAAGTTCTGCAATTTTCTCGCGCACTGTTTCAGCATTTGCTCTGTCCGTCATCTTCGTCCTCGCGACCTGAAAGTGCTTTGGCGTCTGCCTGTCCCCGGCGCGGCGCCTTCCGTCTTGTGACGGAAGGTGATGCGTCCTTTGGAAAGGTCGTAGCCGGACATTTCAACAGTGACACGGTCGCCGGTCAGCGTCTTGATGCGCCGCTTGCGCATCTTGCCGCCGATATAGGCGAGCACTTCATGCTCATTATCCAGCGTGACTCGAAAATTGCCGTCCGGCAGCGCCTCGGTGACGACGCCGTCGAACTCGATCAGGTCTTCCTTCGCCATGTTGTTGGCCTTTCTCGCCGGCGCGATCAGCGCCGATCGTTTCATTTGAAAGGAAGGTCGGCGCTTTTGACGGATGCGCCTTCTTGCGCCGTTTCCGATTGGCGCCTGCGGGGGCGTCTACGTTTGCGCCGGCGAGCGCGCCGTTGGCTTTCGGCTTGCCGCCAGCTTTTCTGCGCGGTCTTTGACGGTCTTTATCGCTCCGGTTTTCGCTCTTGCCGGGGCGCGGGTGATGCGCTTTATCCGCGTCGCCCTGTTCGTCATTGGCGCCGGTCAGTCTTTGACCTTTGAGTTTTTCAATGGAGCGCAGGAACGGGCGCTCCTCGCCTGAGCAGAAGGAGATCGCGACGCCGGCGGCGCCGGCGCGGCCGGTGCGGCCGATGCGGTGCGTATAGGTTTCCGGCACGTTGGGCAGGTCGTAATTCACCACATGGGTGACTTCCGGCACGTCGATGCCGCGCGCTGCGATATCGGTAGCGACGAGGATGTTCGCCTTTCCGCTGCGGAAGGCGTTGAACGCTTTTTCACGCTGCGCCTGCGAGCGATTGCCGTGAATGGCGTGCGCTGAAACGCCGGCGGCGCTCAACATGCGCACGATCTTGTCAGCGCCGTGCTTGGTGCGCGAAAAAACGAGGCCGCGTTTGAACGCATCCTGTTTCACAACGGAGACGAGCGCAGCGGCCTTGTTCGGCTTCTCCACAAAGATGACGCTTTCGTCAATCTTCAGCGGTTTTGCTGCTGCAACCTCGACGCGCGCCGGATCGGTGAGGAGGGCCGATGCAAGCTTGGCGATGGCCGGCGGCATGGTCGCCGAGAAGAAAATATTCTGCCGCTCCTGAGGCAGCATCGACGCGATCTTGCGGATCGAGTGGATGAAACCGAGATCGAGCATCTGATCGACTTCATCGAGAACGAAAACCTCGACGCTGTCGAGTTTAAGGGCGCCCTTGTCGATCACGTCGATCAGGCGGCCGGGCGTCGCGACCAGAATGTCGAGCCCGCGATGCAGCATCGCGCGCTGCTTGCCGAAGGCGACGCCGCCCATGACGAGGCCGGTGGAAAGGCCCTGCGCCGCGCCATAGGCGTCGAATCGTTCCTTCACCTGAAGGGCGAGTTCGCGGGTCGGCGCCAGCACCAGCACGCGGCAATGGCGGGGGCTAAGGCGGCGGCGGTCTTTCGCCAAATGATTGAGGATCGGCAGCGCAAAGGCGGCGGTCTTGCCGGTGCCGGTCTGGGCGAGGCCCAAGAGGTCCCGGCCCTTCAGGAGCACCGGGATCGCGGCTTTCTGAATTGGGGTTGGGGTCGTATGGCCTTCGCGCGCAAGGGCGTTGAGGATCGGCTTTGAAAGGCCGAATTCAGCAAAAGAAGTCACAAATATCTTTCCGCGCTCGGGGGCGAAAATCGCCGCGCGAACGCTATCGGGTTCAGGAGAACCCGCGTGTCAGGACCTCTTTTTCATGAAAGCAGCCTTCCGGAAGATGCCCGGCTACACGCGCTGCTGGCAGCTTATATGGGCGGCGCTTGGAGAAAAGCAAGGGAAATCGTGTTGCGGCGCCGAATTAGTCCGTAGACGAAAAATCTTAACCTTTAAAAAAAGGTCTCAGCGCTCGCGTTCAAAAGCAGGCAAACCGCGCTTTTTGGGCTTTTTCGCAGGCTTTTTCTCGCGAAGCGCTTCGGCCTCGCGCTCTTCAGCTTCCTTGGCGAGACGGAGCTCCCTCAGGCGCGCCGTCTTTTTCAGCGCGTCGCGCTTTTCCTTTTCGTGTTCGGCCATGGCGGCTTTCGCGTCGACCTGACGATAGGCTTTGCTTGCGGTTTTTGAGGACATTTTGCACGTTCCTTTCGAGGGCTAACCCCTGGAACTGCACCATGCGGCCGAGGCGCGTTTATATATAGGCGGTCATGGGGCCGATTGCATCAGTTCCCATGGAAATAGTCGTAAATCTTCTGCGCCAGTGCGGCGGAGACGCCTTCGACAGCCTCCAGGTCGGCGGGTTTCGCGCGGGCGATTTCTTTCGCCGAGCCGAAATGATTGAGGAGCGCACGCTTTCGTTTCGCGCCGATGCCGGGAACGCCGTCGAGCGGATTGGCGGCGAGGGCTTTCTTGCGTTTGGCGCGATGGGCGCCGATGGCGAAGCGGTGCGCTTCGTCGCGCAGGCGCTGTAACACGAAGAGGCCCGGATCGCGCGGGGGCAGGGTGAAGGGTTCCTTGCCCGGCATCACCACCTGTTCGCCCGTAGCGCCCATTGTGCGGTCGATGCGTTTTGCACCCTCTTCATTTTCGCGCCGGCCCTTGGCGACGCCGATGATCGTGATGCCTTCCGCCTCCGGGTCGACGCCGATTTCTTTGAGCGCATCAAGCACCACGGAAAGCTGGCCCTTGCCGCCGTCGATGATGACGAGGTCGGGGCGTTCGGCGTTTTCTTCTTTCATGAGCCGCGCGAAGCGGCGGGTGATGACTTCGCGCATCATGCCGAAATCGTCGCCGGGCGTCAGGCTCGATGTCTTGATGTTGAATTTGCGATACTGGTTTTTGACGAAGCCGTCGGGCCCGGCAACGATCATGGCGCCGACCGCATTCGATCCTTGAATATGCGAGTTGTCGTAAACTTCGATGCGCTCCGGCGACGCCTCGAGACCCAAAACCTCGCCAAGCTGGCGCAGGGATTTTTGCTGGCTGGCGCTCTCCGCCATGCGCCGGGACAGGGCCTCGCGGGCGTTCATCTCCGCGGCCTTGACGAGATCGCGCTTTTCGCCGCGCTGCGGCGCGTGGATCGCGACCTTGCGATTCGCCTTGATGGAGAGCGCCTCGGCGAGAAGATCCGCCTGCGTCGGCATGACGGACACATAGATTTCTCGCGGCGGTTCGCGCGAGTCGTAAAACTGCGCAATGAAGGCGTCGAGCACCGCCGCCGGTTCGTCTTCCTTGTCGTGTTTCGGGAAATAGGCGTGATTGCCCCAGTTCTGGCCCGCGCGGAAGAAAAATACCTGGACGCAAGATTGTCCGCCCTCGGAATGAAGGGCGAAAACATCCGCCTCGGAAACGCCGCCGGGATTGATGTCCTGCGCGCCCTGAATATAGGAGAGCGCCTTGATGCGGTCGCGCAGCGCCGCCGCGGTTTCAAAATCGAGATCAGCGGAGGCCTGCTCCATCTGCTCCGACAGCGTTCGTTGCACGGCCGCGCTTTCTCCGGAAAGAAACGCCTTCGCCTCAGCGACCAGCTCCTTGTATTCCTCGTTGCTGACAAGACCGACGCAGGGGGCCGAACACCGCTTGATCTGATGCAGCAGGCAGGGCCGCGTGCGGCCTTCATAAACGCTGTCCGTGCAGGAGCGTAAGAGAAACGCCTTTTGCAGCGTGTTGAGCGTGCGGTTGACCGCGCCGGCGGAGGCGAAGGGCCCGTAATATTGACCGGGACGTTTCTGCGCGCCGCGATGTTTCAGGATCTGCGGCGCCTCGTGATCTTCGGCAACGAGGATAAAGGGAAACGACTTGTCGTCGCGCAGGATGACATTGTAGCGCGGCTTTAATTGCTTGATGAGGTTCGCTTCGAGAAGCAGCGCCTCCGTCTCCGTCGCCGTGACGACGAACTCCATGGCGCGCGTTTCGGAGATCATGCGCAAGATGCGGTTCGAATGGCCGCGGCCTTGCGCATAGGACGAGACCCGGTTTTTCAGGTTCTTCGCCTTGCCCACATAAAGAACCTCGCCCTTCGCGCCATACATGCGATAGACGCCGGGCTTTGCGGGCAGACGCTTCACCTGATCGGCGATCAGGTCGGGCCCGGAAAGGGTCTCTTTCTCAATTGTTTCTGGCGCGTCAGGGCTCATGAAAATGGTTAACCGGGCGTTCACAAAGGGGCGGTAATTCTAGTATCGGACTCAGCGCCGCTTGAGTTTTCGTTGGCAACGGGCGGGCGGCGCTGGATTCTGATTTTAACGCATTTTCTTCACGCGAACCGGATGCCACTTCGCTTGAAAATGCTCTAGTTGCGCACGGGCGAAAGGTCAAATGGCGCCGGAACTGAAAAAGAAATCGGACATCTCGATCGTTCTGATCGTCTTTACGGCGCTGGCGGTGATTGGCGTCGCCTGCGGCGGTTTCGTGGTGCGCGATTATGCAAGGGCGCGAGCGAGCCTCGCCTGGCCGGCGGTCGACGGCATCGTTCTCAGCCATCTTGACGGCGACGCGGGACAATTGCGCTATGTCTATTCTTTCGACGGGCGCAGCTATGAGGCGACGCGCACGCGCAATTTCATGGGCTGGTTCCTGAGCGCCGAAACGGGCGATTACCGGCCCGGCGAATCGGTCATCGTCTATGTTGACCCGCAAGACCACGCCTATTCCGTCCTATATCCGGGCGGGTCGGGCGTTGCTTTCGTGATCCTGTCGCTCTTGTCAGGCGCGGCGGTTTTCTTCGGCGTCGGCGGCGTTGTCTGGGCGCTTTCGCGTACGCGCGAGGAAGTCATGGGCCAGACCAGCCACGCTTTTTAGTTTAGAACTCCGAACAGCTAATCTGCATCATCTCTTCATCCTGAGGAGCAAAAATCCTTCGTCCTTCGAGACACGAGCTAAAGCTCGTCCTCAGGATGAAGGATTTTTGCGTCTCGAAGGACGATGATGCAGATTAGCTGTTCGGCGCTCTCTACCGTTTGGTGCGGATAATCTCGACGCCGGCGGCGTCGGCTTCCGCGATGGCGTGCGGCTTGACGATGCGCACCATCACGGAAATCACCATAGAGTTCGACAAAACGAGATCGGCGATGCGTTCGGCGAGGGTTTCAACGAGCTTGATGTGCCCCTCCGCAATGATCGCCTTGATGCCGCGAGTCATCTCGTCATAGCAGACGATGTCTTCGAGTTCGTCGCTCACCGGATTGGCCGGTTCGATAACGTCGGCTTCAAAGTCGATGCGGATCGGCTGGGTGACGCCCTGTTCGCTTTCATAGGCGCCGATATAGGCGTCGAGCGTCAGCCCCCGTACAAAGACGCGCCGTCGCGGCGCCGTGGCGCTGCGGGGCAGGGGCGTGATCTCCGGCGTGGTCGAGGGCGGTGTCTTCGGTTCCGTCATAAGTCTATTCCTGCACCAGCACGTCCGCGGTGCGCCAGGTCAGATGTTGCCCCCCATCGACGGCGATCATCTGTCCCGTGACCGAACGCGCTGACAACAGATAAAGAAGCGCCCCGCAAATATCGTCAGGCTCGGCCCCATGGCCGAGCACTGTCGCCTCATTCTGGCGCGCCCAGTCCTCATCGGACTGACGCGGGTTTTTCAGCGTCGGACCGGGCCCGATGGCGTTGACGCGCACGCCTTTGGGGCCGAGCGCCTGGGCCATGGTCTTGGTCAGCGTGAAGAGGGCGGCTTTGGAGGCGGTGTAGGACAGGAATTGCGGCGTCAGCTTCAGAACCCGCTGGTCGATGATGTTGACGATGAGCGCGCCTTGCGGCGCCTGTCCGGCGAAATCCTGGGCGAGCTTGGCGGGCGCGCGCAGATTCACCTCCATATGCAGGTCCCAGCTTTCGCGGGTCATCGTGTCGACATCGTCATGCTCGAAGGTCGACGCGGAATTGACGAGGACGGCGAGGGGGCCGAGCGCAGCTTTCGCCTGGCCGATCAGCGCCGCCGTTTCGCTTTCTTTTCCAAGGTCCGCTTTGACGACGGCCGCGCGCCGGCCTTTCGCTTCGATCAGGGACGCGACGGCTTCGGCTTCGGCGGCGGAGGCGTTGTAATGAACGGCGACATCATAGCCTGCCCCGGCGAGGGCGAGCGCCATCGCTCGGCCGAGACGCTTGCCGGCGCCCGTAACGAGCGCCGCGCCGCTTTCAGAAGCGGTCATGACTAAAATGCTCCCGCGTTTTCGGCGAGCATCAAGATGAAACCGATATAGGCGCCGGTGAAGATGAGACCCGGCACGCGGCCGATATTTTTGCGCGTCAGCACGAAAGCCGCGAGCGCAATGGCGGCGATCATCATGACGGGCAGATCGAGCGTCAGCGACTCCGGGTCGAACATCGCGGTGCCGGAAAGGCCCGCTGCGCCGCCCACGGCGAAAATATTGAAGATGTTCGAGCCCACGACCCCGCCGATGGCGACGTCGGATTTCTTGTGCAGCGCTGCGGCGAACACAGTCGCCAGCTCCGGCAGGGATGTGCCGAAGGCGATGATGGTAAGGCCAATCAGTTCCTCGCGCACGCCGAGCCCCATAGCGAGAATGGCTCCGTTGGAGACGAGAAGATGCGCGCCGAGCGGCAGGCCGATGAGCCCCGCCGCAATGTAACCCATGGTCTTCAGACTGACGCCGGTCGCGTCCTGATATTCTTCGACTTCATCGAGGATCGGTTCGCCGCCGCCGCGGCTCGCGCGCACCCACATATAGCCTACATAAAGAAGAATGCCGGTGAAAAGCGCAGCGCCGATGCGCGTGCCGATTTCGCCGGGCCCATAAGCGGCGGCGAGAAAGCCGGCGGTGCCAATGAGCATCACGACTGCGTGCCGCCTGAGGCCCGGCACGTGGGTCGTCACCGGATAGATGATCGCTGGCAGGCCCAGCACCAGAAAAACATTGGCGATATTCGAGCCGATGATATTGCCGAGGGCGATGCCGTCATTCCCGGACAGAACCGCCTGAACGGTCACCACAAGCTCCGGCGCCGAGGTGCCGAAGGCGACGATGGTGAGGCTGATGAGGAGCGCAGGAATTTTCAAAGCCGCCGCAAGGCCCACCGCGCCGCGGACAAGAAGGTCGCCCGCGATGAGAAGGATGGCGAGGCCGAGAATGACGAAAGCGATCTGGGGTGCGATCTCGGAGATCATGAAACGCCTTTGTTGCGCTGCCGCGAAGCCATGGCGCCGCGAACCCTTAACGGGGCGGCCGCGCCCGGCGAGCCGGGGCCGCAAAAGCCCAATATGGGGACCCGGCGCCGGCTTCCTAGGGGCGGGGCTTAATCGACGCTGCCTTTCTCCAGTAGGTTAAGAAGCGCGAAAACCACTACAAACACGACAATCAGGGCGACAGCCGTCCAGCCTGGATTCATGAGGATACCCCTTCAAAAGCGTTGCCTGCGGGCTCTTATAGGGCCGCCCGTAATGACCGTCACCCCCGAAAACCCGGAATTCGGCCGGTAATGACGGCGCGCAGTCCGGGCAAATTTTAACTAAAACCCTCAGGGTTCCGTTAGCCCTTTCTCACCCCTTCCGGCCTATCTTCTCGTAAAAGTTGCATGAGGGCGGTCTCACATGAAGACGGACTTACTCGACGCGCGGGGGAGAAAGCCGTCAGCGAGAATTACGGAACGCCGGGTGACCGAGCGGGTCCGCAATAAATGGGCGCGAATCGCCAAGGGGCGTCTGCCTTCCCTGAAAGAGATCGAGGCGATCAATTTCGGACCGGATCATCCCTATTGCTTCGCGGTCGATTTAAGGCTGTCGGACATCTTTCCTTATTTCCTGTTTATGGGTGAGGCGGTGTTGCGCTATTCGACCGCCTATCCCATGGGCGATCCGCGGCGGGAAAAGACACTGCTCGACACCGCCATGGCGAAAATGGACGAGGCTGCCTTGTCGCGCGCGCCTGTCGATTTCTGCGATATCAAAGAGCTTGACGACGGCCGGCGCGTTGCGTTCCGGGTCGTGTTGCTGCCCGCATCTGAAAACGGGACCGACGTCACGCATATCTTCGGCGCCGCGAGAGGCCGGAATGTCTGATCGCCTTATATGGTTATCTGTTGCATTGCATTTGATCTAAATCTGCGGCTTTGTGAAAATCGTCAGCTTACGAACCTGTTCTAACCTTCATCTGACAATGGTTCTTGAGGGCGGGACGCGGGGCTGGCGATGCTAAGCGATGTAGCGGATCTTTTCGGCGAAATGGCTGTGGCGCCGTCAGCAGACAGGCGGCTGACACGGCGTCTCGTGGACGCATGGGCGCGGGCGGCGCGCGGCCAGTTTCCGAGCTGGGAGGCGATGCAGGGCGCCGATCTCGGCGATGACTGGGACTGGGTCTTTGCAGTCGACCTCGAAAAAAGCGTCGGCTTCCCGTTTTTCATCTTTCTGGGCGATTGCCTCGCGAAACTTTCAGACGTGCATTTGAGCGGCGAGGACGACTGGACCATCACGCTTCTGGACAAGGCGACGGCTGACATTTACGCTGCCGTTGCATCCGAGGCGCCCCATTACCGCGACGATGCGGTGACCTTGTGCGACGGGCGCCAGCTTCTGTTCCGCTCCGTGACCGCGCCGCTTGCCGAAGACGGAACCGTCATCAGCCATATCATTGGCGCGGTCAGCGGCCGCCTTGCCATCGACGCGCCGCCGGGCCTCAGGCTTGTGGAATAGCCTGCCGCAGTTTTCTCTTTTCTTTCTGCTTTTTCAAAGCGTTTTCCGCCATGAACGGTGGGCGGGTGCGGCCGTTTTCGCCCCGCTTGCTCACCGCCGCGCGCGCGACTAGGGTCCCGCGCGAATTCACAAAAGTCTTGCGGCGCATGGAATACCGGGCGCGAGACCAGCGGACGAGGAAAACTCATGAAAACCCACGGGCATTTTATCAACGGCAAGGCGGTCGAGGGCGGTTCGGGCCGGTCGAGCGATGTCTTCAATCCGACGACGGGCGAGGTTCAGGCGGAAGTCGCGCTCGCCAATGGCGCGGAAGTGACGAAGGCGATCGACGCGGCGGAAAAAGCGTTCCCCGCCTGGGCCGCCACCAACCCCCAGCGCCGCGCCCGGGTGATGTTCAAGTTCAAGGAACTCGTCGAAAAGGATATGGACAATCTGGCGAAGATGCTGTCCGCCGAACACGGCAAGATCCTGCCCGATGCGCGCGGCGACGTGCAGCGCGGGTTGGAAGTCGTCGAATTCGCCTGCGGCATTCCGCATCTCCAGAAAGGCGAATATACCGAAGGCGCCGGGCCCGGCATCGATGTTTATTCCCTGCGCCAGCCCTTGGGCGTGGTGGCGGGCATTACCCCGTTCAACTTTCCGGCGATGATCCCCATGTGGATGTTCGGCGTCGCCATCGCCTGCGGCAACACCTTCATCAACAAGCCGTCCGAGCGCGACCCGTCCGTGCCCTTGCGTCTTGCGGAGCTGATGATGGAGGCCGGCGCGCCGGAAGGCGTCCTTAATGTCGTTAATGGCGACAAGGAAGCGGTCGACGCGCTGCTTTCGGAGCCCCGGGTCAAGGCGATCTCTTTCGTGGGCTCGTCGGACATCGCCAATTACATCTATGCGGAAGGCGCCAAATACGGAAAGCGCGTGCAGGCTTTCGGCGGCGCCAAGAACCACATGATCATCCTGCCTGACGCCGACATGGAAAACGCCGTCAACAATCTCATCGGCTCGGCGTTCGGCTCGGCGGGCGAACGCTGCATGGCGACGCCGGTGGCGGTGCCCGTGGGCGAGGGCACGGCGGACAAGCTCATCTCCATGCTGAAACCGAAGGTGGAGGGCCTTCGCATCGGCCCGTCCATGTCGGAGGATTCCGATCTCGGGCCGCTGGTCACCGCCGCCCATAAGGAGCGCGTGTCGAATTACATTCAAATGGCGATTGATGAAGGCCAGGAAGCGATCGTCGACGGGCGCGGCTTTGAACTGCAGGGCTATGAGAACGGCTTCTTTCTCGGCGGCACGCTGCTCGACCGCGCGAAGCCGAGCCACCAATCCTACAAGGAAGAGATCTTCGGGCCGGTGCTGCAGATCGCGCGCGCGGAGAATTTCGAGGAGGCGCTGGCGCTTCCCTCCCAGCATCAATATGGCAATGGCGTCGCCATCTTCACCCGCAACGGCGCGGCGGCGCGCGAATTCGTTCAGAAAGTCAATGTGGGCATGGTCGGCGTCAATGTGCCGATCCCGGTGCCCGTCGCCTATCATACGTTTGGCGGCTGGAAGCGCTCGGGCTTCGGCGACACCAACCAGCACGGGCCCGAAGGCGTGAAGTTCTGGACCAAGATCAAGACCGTCACCCAGCGCTGGCCGGAAGATGTGCAAGGCTCGGAATTTGTCATCCCGACGATGGAGTAATGAATGCAAACCGATAAAGGTCCGGCGACAAAGGCGACCGGCAAATGCATGTGCGGCGCCATCGCGTTCGAATTCATGGCCGACACGCATAACGTCACGGCCTGTCACTGCGGTCAGTGCCGCAACTGGAGCGGACATTTCTGGGCTTCGCTCAATGCGCCTTTTGACTCATTGAAGATTAAAAAGGGCGAAGACCAGCTCGGTTGGTTCAAATCGTCGGATTATGCGCGCCGCGGTTTCTGCAAGACTTGCGGCTCGGCGCTGTTCTGGCACGCCGAGAAGCTCGACGACTACAAACACCGGATCGGCGTCGCCGCGGGCGCGGTCGATCCCGACGCCGCTCTGAAGCTCGCCGAACATATCTTTGTCGCTGACAAGGGCGATTATTACGAGATCGCCGACGGCCTGCCGCAAAAGGACACCTATTAAAGCCGGCTCTTTTCCAAAGTTGCGTTTGTTGTCTGCATCGCCTTCCTGCGATGCGCCACGACCGAAGGGAGGAAACTATGCCCCAATGGCAATCGCCGAGACGCGCCACGGTCACGCCGGTGATCATGGTCAAGGACGTGATGAAGACGATCGAGTTTGCAAAAGACGTTTTCGACGGAGAGCTCGTTGATCCGCCGCTCATGCGGTCCAATGGCGAGCTCTGGAATGCGGAAATGCGCATCGGCGATTCCACCATCATGTTCAACGCGCCGCCGACGGGCCATGAAATTCGCGGCTTCATCTATGTGCATGTGCCCGACGCCGACGCGACCTCCAAAAAGGCGCTGGACGCCGGCGCCCAGCCGGTCATGGAGCCGTCGGAGCAGTTCTATGGCGAATATGACGGCGGGTTTCAGGACGGGCAGGGCAATATCTGGTGGGTCTCGACCCATCGCCAGGTGCTGTCGCCGGAGGAAATCGAGAAAGGGGCCCGCGCCTTTGAAGAGAAAATGGCCGATATGCAAAAGCAATCGGGCTGACGGCCATCGGCCCCTGCGCGCTCATGGCTTCTTGACGCGCTGCAACATGAGCGCTGACAATCCGCCCGATTGAAATGCGGGGAAGGGCGGGAGTATGTGGCGGTTCTGGCGGCGTGAGGGTAAAGGCGACGACGCCAAGGCGCGCGTCCCCGCCGCACAGTTGCAGAAAGAGTTTCCACGGCCCGGGGCGGCGAAGCCGGCCCCCCAACCAACAGGAGCATCTATGTCCAGCGAAGGCTTGCACGCGCCGCGGGAGCGGCTCAGCAAAAAGACGATCCACATGCATCAGGCGATTTCCTCGCTCATGGAGGAGCTTGAAGCGGTGGACTGGTATCAGCAGCGCGCTGATGACTGCGACGACGCCTCGCTGAAGGCGATCCTCATCCACAATATGAAAGAAGAGATTGAGCATGCCGCCATGGCGCTCGAATGGCTGCGGCGCAACTCGCCCGATTTCGATGAGGAGTTGAGGAACTATCTTTTCAAGGACGGGCCTATTACCAAGCTCGAAGCCGAGGTCATGGGCCGCGAGAAATAAGCAGCGCCGCCTCGGCCATGGCGGAAACGGGAGCGTGGCGTATTTTCGGGCTCGAAGCAGCGGACATGGCGATGCTGACGGGATGGGGGCTTTACGCCGCCATCTTCTTCACGCCGTTCATTCAGGAAGACGTGGCGGTGATCGGCGCCGCCACGGTTTCGCTGGCGGATGTTGTGCATACCGAGGCCGTCCTGCCGGTGATCCTCGCGGGGCTGGTCGCATCGGATGCGTGGAAATACTGGATGGGCCGTCTCGCACGGCGATACGAGTGGGCCCATAAGTTTGCGGAAAAGCCGGGCGTTTCTGTCGCCGGCGACCTTATTCGAAAAGAGTTTCTGGAAACCATGCTGACGGCGCGCTTCGTGCCGGGAACGCGCATCCCGACCTATATCGCCGCCGGGTTTTTCAAGGCGCATTATCCGCGCTATATTTTGACGCTGGCGCTGACCGCGTCGCTTTATGTGGGCATTGTCTTTGGCCTGTTTCACTCAGTCGGCGCCGTCGCGGGGGAAGAGGCGCTGATCTGGCTGCCCGTGGGCGCCGTCGTCCTGCTCGCGGCCTATATTCTCTTTCGCTGGCTCAATCACAGGCGCAAACATGAAGGCGTCATGACGCCCTTGTCGAAAGAACTCGATCATCCCATGCCGGGTATGCCCGGTTTCGAGGGCACGCCTCTCGAAAAACAAGATGAAAAAGAAGAGGAGTAACCTCCCATGGATTTCGCCCTTTCCGACGAACAGGAAGCCATTCAGGAAATGGCGCGCCGCTTCGCCGAGGATGAACTGGCGCCCAATGCCGCAAAATGGGACGAGGAAAAACATTTTCCGGTCGATGTCATCAAGAAATCGGCGGAGCTCGGCCTTGCCGGCATTTATACGCGCGAGGATGTGGGCGGCTCCGGCCTTGGCCGTCTCGATGCGGCGCTGATCTTCGAGGCGCTCTCGGCGGGCTGCACGGCGACGGCCGCCTATATCTCCATTCACAATATGTGTTCGTGGATGATCGACCGCTTCGCGTCCGAAGAGCTTCGCCAGAAATATTGCCCCAGGCTGACATCCATGGAGATGGTGGCGAGCTATTGCCTTACCGAACCGGGCTCCGGCTCCGACGCGGCGGCGCTCAAAACCAAGGCGCTGAAAGACGGCGACCATTATGTCTTGAACGGCTCCAAGGCGTTCATTTCCGGCGCCGGGGTCTCCGATCTTTATGTCGTCATGGTGCGCACCGGCGGCGACGGGCCGAAAGGCATCTCAACGGTGTTGGTCGAGAAAGACACGCCCGGCCTTTCCTTCGGCGCCAATGAAAAGAAGATGGGCTGGAACGCACAACCCACCGCAATCGTCACGTTCGAGGATTGCCGCGTGCCCGTTTCCAATCGCGTCGGCGATGAAGGCGAAGGCTTCAAATTCGCCATGATGGGCCTCGATGGCGGGCGCCTCAACATCGCCGCCTGTTCCCTCGGCACAGCCAATGCTGCGCTGAAAGCCGCGCTCGATTATTCGAACGAGCGCAAGGCTTTCGGCAAGCCGCTCAATCAACAACAGGCGCTGCAATTCAAACTCGCCGACATGGCGACGGAATTGGAAGCCGCGCGCGTGATGCTCTATCAGGCGGCGTGGAAGCTCGATCAGAAAACGCCGGACGCGACGCGCCATTGCGCCATGGCGAAACGCTTCGTCACCGATATCGGATTCAATGTGATCAATGAAGCGCTGCAGATTCACGGCGGTTATGGCTATCTCAAGGATTATCCGCTGGAGCGCATGCTGCGCGATGTGCGCGTTCATCAGATTCTCGAAGGCGCGAACGAAATCATGCGTGTCATCGTCGCGCGGGACATGCTGAAAGAGTATCAGGCGTAAGGAACACGCGCCCCATGAAAGTCCTCATCGTCATTGCGTCCCTGCTGCTCGGCCTCGGCCTTGTCGCCTATTCCTATATCGGCGCCTTTATCCGTCTCGCTGAGCTGACGGGCGAGGATCTCGATGCGAACGATCCCTTCGGTGCCATCGACCGGGTCATGACATTCATCAATTCCGGCGAGGTTCCGCAGATGATGAACTTTCTCTATCTCGGCGCGTTCCTGATCGCAGTGGGGATCATTTACATGATTTTTGGAGGAAGCCGGAAAACCCATGACGAATGACATCCTCTTCGATGAGACCGGCGACTGGGGCGTCATCACGCTCAATCGCGAAAAGGCGCTGAACGCGCTCAATTGGGACATGGTGAAAGCCATGCGCACACAACTGACCCAATGGGCGGGGGCGCGCTCGCCAGTGAAGGCGGTGCTTGTGAAAGGGGAAGGCGAGAAAGCCTTCTGCGCCGGCGGCGACATTCGCTGGCTGCACGAGACGGCGAAAGAAGATCCGGCCTATGCGTCGGAGTTCTTCCGCGAGGAATATCGCAACAACTCGCTGATCTATCATTTCCCGAAACCCTATGTGGCGCTCATCGACGGGATCGTCATGGGCGGGGGCGTCGGTATCTCCGTACACGGCGATTTTCGCGTGGCGGGCGACGCGACGCTGTTCGCCATGCCGGAAACGGGCATCGGTTTGTTCCCGGATGTGGGCGGCGGCCATTTCATGCCGCGGCTTCATGACGGGCTCGGCCTTTATTACGCGCTCACGGGCGCACGGGCGAAAGCGGCGGACTGCATGGCGGCGGGCGTCGCCACCCATTACGCGCCCGGCGATAAATATGAAGAGCTGGAAAAGGCGCTGCTCGGAACGAAACTTGGCGGGCATGCCCATGCCGACATTGAAACCGTGCTCGACATCTATGCGGGCGATCCCGGTCATGCGCCGGTCAATGACATTCGCGAGCCGATCTCGCGGTTGTTTCAGGGGCATGAAACGCTGGATGCGCTGATGACAGCGCTCAGGAATGACGCCAGCGATTTTGCGAAAGAGACCTTGGCGACGCTCGACAAGATGTCGCCGACTTCCATGCGGCTTACCTTCGAACAGATGAAGCGCGGCCATGAGCTGGATTTCGATGACGTCATGAAGATGGAGTTCCGCATGGTGCGCCGGGTCATGGAGGGCCATGACTTTTTCGAGGGCGTGCGCGCGCAGGTGATCGACAAGGATCGCAACCCGAAATGGTCGCCGGCCTCGCTTGCCGAAGTGGGCGATGCCGATATCGCGCATTACTTCGAGCCGCTGGGCGATGAAGAACTGGTGCTGCCATGAGTGTTTGAGATCCCGGCTCTTCGCTTCGCTACGGCCGGGATGACACAAAGGAGAATTTAAGTTTGTCATCCCGGAATTTGCGAAGCAAATATCCGGGACCTTCTTCGGATGCAGAAAATGGATCGCTATTTTGTTTATATCATGACGAATAAACATAATACGGTGTTGTATATTGGCGTGACCGGCAATCTAGGTGAAAGAGTTTCAGCCCATATGTCAGGTGCAGGGGGACAATTCACGGCAAAATATAAAATCACCAAGCTTGTCTACTACGAGGCGTTTGAACGGATCGATGAGGCGATCGAAAGAGAGAAGAGGTTAAAGCGCTGGAAGCGAGTTTGGAAAAACGAACTCATTGAAAAGTTGAACCCAAGCTGGGAAGAAATAACGACATGGTAACATCATGAATTATTGGCTTTTGAAAACCGAACCGGACGACTGGAGCTGGGACGAACAGGTCGCCAAGGGCAAGAAGGGCGAGCCGTGGACCGGCGTTCGCAACGCCCAGGCGCGCAATTTCATACGGGAGATGAAAAAGGGCGATCTCGCCTTTTTCTATCATACAGGGGGTGAGAAAAAGGTCGTCGGAATCGTGAAGGTCACCAAGGAAGCCTATCAGGACCCGACCACCGATGACGACCGCTGGCTCGTTGTTGACGTTGTCGCTGTTGAACCGGTTCCCGAGCCCGTGCCCCTCGCTGACATCAAGGCCGAACCGAAGCTCGCCAAGATGAAGCTTGTCAAAAATGCGCGGCTCTCGGTTCAGCCGGTCACCGAAAAGGAATGGAAACTCGTTCGAAAGATGGGCGGCATGAAATGAGAAAGGACGCGATATGACCACTATTCTCATCACCGGCGCCAATCGCGGCATTGGCCCGTCAGACAATATGCGGATGAGGGCGCGAAAGTTCACGCCTGCTGCCGAAATCCGGACAAGTCGGACGATTTGAAGGCGCTCAAGGGCGACATCACGCTTCACGCGCTCGACGTTACCGACGTTGCGGCGATCAAGGCGCTCAGCAAAGACATAGATGAGCCGCTCGATATTCTCATCGTCAATGCGGGCCATGGCACGCGCGGGGAAGGCGATTTCGGCGATCTCGACTATGACGTCTGGAAGCAATTTCTCGACGTCAATCTCTACGGCGCTGTGGCGACGGCCGAAGCGTTCGCGCCGCAGGTCAAAAAAGCAAAAGGCAAGATCGCCTTCTTGTCTTCGAAAATGGGGTCGATCGAAGACGCGTCGGGCGGCGCCATGGCCTATCGGACGTCGAAAACGGCGCTTAATATGGCGAGCAAAGTTGTGGCCCATGCGCTCGCAGCGAGCGGCGTCGCCGTCGGCGTGTTTCACCCCGGCTGGGTAAAGACCGATATGGGCGGGCCCAGCGCGCTGATCGACACGCAGAAAAGCGTTTCGGGTCTGCGCGACCAGATTGCGAAATTGACGCCCGGGTCGGAGCTACATCTTGTCGCTTATGACGGCGACGTCATTCCTTGGTGAAATAACAAAAAGAGGAAACGCCATGACCAAAATCGGATTTATCGGGCTCGGCAATATGGGCGGGCCGATGGCGGCGAACCTTGCGAAGGCGGGCTTCGACGTGACGGCGACGGATTTGTCCATCGGCGCCGTCGATCGCGCGGTCGACGCGGGGTGCAAGCGCGGCGAGACGGTGGCGGCGACAGTGAAAGACGCGGATGTGGTGGTCTCCATGCTGCCCGCGGGGGCGCATGTGCGGTCGGTCTACACAGAAAGCTATGGCGTCATCGCCAATGCGAAACCCGGCGCCTTGTTCATCGATTCGTCGACCATTGATGTGGACTCCGCCCGCGCTGTGATCGCGGCGGCGACGGAAAAGGATTTCGCCATGGTTGACGCGCCGGTCTCCGGCGGCGTCGCGGCGGCGACCGGCGGAACGCTCACCTTCATGGTCGGCGGCGAAGCTGACGCGTTCGAACGTGCAAAGCCGATTCTGGAAAAAATGGGCAAAAAGATCTTTCATGCCGGTGACGCAGGCAACGGGCAGGTTGCTAAAATCTGCAACAACATGCTGCTCGGCATTTCCATGATCGGCGCCTGCGAGGCGTTCAACCTAGCTGAAAAGCTCGGCCTCGATGCGCAGACATTCTTCGACATTTCCTCGGCCGCGTCGGGCCAGTGCTGGTCCATGACGAGCTATTGTCCGGCGCCCGGACCTGTGGAAAGCGCGCCGTCGAACCGCGACTACAAGCCGGGCTTCGCCGCCGCCATGATGCTGAAAGACATGCGCCTCGCCAATGAAGCGGCCCACAAGGCGAAAGCCGCGACGCCGCTCGGCGCCCAGTCCGAGGCCATCTATGCGCTGATGGAGGCCGCCGGCAAGGACGGGCTCGATTTCTCCGGCGTCATGAAATTAATTCGGGGCGACCTTTAAACCCGGGGCGGCGGCCCGGGCGGTTTCTCGCCGGGCTCGGGCGCTGCGTCGCGGCCCGGCGTCATGTCCTTCATGAAGGCGAGGCCGGCCTCGATCTCGTTCTGCCAGGCAACGCGCGCTTTTTTGACGACGCCTGTCTGGTCGAAACGCAGCATGACAATCGGCGGCAATGGCTGCATGCCTTCAAGGTGAACATAAGCGCCGCCATCGCTGACATTGCGAATCACACAGCGCACCTGATCGCTTTTCGAGAGATAAATCTTGCCCGGCCGAAAGACGGCTTCGCGTTTTTCGCGCTCCGGAGGGCCCCGTTTCTTGGGCGGCGGAATGCGTCCGTCGGTTATGGTCGGCGCCGATCCTTTGATCGCCGCCAGCCTCTCCGCAAGCCGATCGTTCTTCTTCCGCATGTGCGCCCGCTCCGTCGGGTTCCTCTAATTATAGCCGCTTTGCCGGGAAGGAGGAGTTAACAGGGAATCGCCTGCGACCCTATAGGACGATGCGCCTCATGGATGTCTTTTTCCGTACATTGGGCTAGCAATTGCGCCTTTTCACGCCCATTTTGCGCCTCATGTCCGCCGATCATGACCAGGAATTCAACTCAGCGCCGGCCCCGTTTGCGAAATCCATCGGGCGTATGTTCAGGGTGTTGCTCCGGCCCGAACTCGCCAAATGGCGGTTCCGCATCGGGCTCGCCTTTGTTCTGACGGTGGCCTCCAAGGGGCTCGCCGTGATCGCGCCTGTCTTCATGGGCGAGGGCGTGAACCGGATCATCGATGGCGATGCGGCTAGCGCCGGGCTTTCCTTCGCCATGTTCTTCATTCTTTTCGCCGGCGCGCGTTTCGCCTCCAACGGCCTGCCCTATGTCAGAGACGGTTTCTTCTCGCCGGTGACGCAGGACGCCCAGCGGCTCCTCGCCGTCGACGCCTTCCGCCACGCCCAGCATCTCGATCTTCAGTTTCACCTGACGCGGCGCTCCGGCGCCCTCAATCGCATCATCGAGCGCGGCGCCGGCGCCATGGACTATCTGTTCCGCTTTCTCGCCTTCAATATAGCGCCGACGATTGTGGAGCTCTGCTTCGCCGCCGTCGTGCTGGCGACGCTTTACGGCGTTCAGTTTTCCTTGACGGCCGTCGTGGTCATCGCGCTCTATTCCGGGTTCACCATCATTGTCACTGAGTGGCGCAACAAACAGCGCCGGGCCATGAATGAGGCGGATACGAGACTGCGCGGCATCGCGCTCGACACGCTGGCGAATTTCGAAACTGTGAAAGCTTTCGCCGCAGAAGACCGGGAAGCGGGGCGCTATAACAGCGCAATGCAGGATTATAACGGTCACATGGTCAAGGTGCAGCAATCGCTCTCTGTGCTGAATGCAGGCCAGGAGCTCATTATGACGGGCGGCCTGCTCGCGGCGGCGCTGCTCGCCGGTTACGGCGCGTTGAACGGAAACATGAAAGCGGGCGATGTCACGGCGGTGATCCTGATGCTGCTGAACATCTACCGGCCGCTCAATATTCTGGGATTTGCCTGGCGCGAAATCAAACAGGGCTCGGTCGATATCGAAAAACTCTTCGCGCTCATGGACCGTAAGCCGGAAGTCGCCGATGCGTCCGATGCGCTCGCCTTTACGCCGAAAACCGGTGAAGTCGTCTTCGATCATGTCAGCTTCGCGCATGAAGGGCGCGCCAGCGGATTGAAAGACGTCTCGTTCAAGGTGTCAGGAGGGAACTTTGTGGGCGTTGTGGGCCCGTCGGGCGCCGGCAAGTCGACCGTGCTGAAACTTCTCTTCCGATTCTACGATCCTGCATCGGGGCGCATTCTTGTGGACGGCGAAGACATTCGCGAGGTTTCGCAGCAAAGTTTGCGCGCCGCGCTCGGCCTCGTGCCGCAGGAGGTCGTATTGTTCAACGACACCTTGAGGTTCAATCTTGCTTATGCGCGGCTCGGCACCAGCGATGAGGAGATCATGGCGGCCGCAGACCGGGCGCAGTTGCGCGGTTTCATTGAAAGCCTGCCGGCCGGTCTCGACACCAAGGTGGGCGAGCGCGGCCTGAAACTTTCCGGCGGCGAAAAGCAGCGCGTGGGCGTGGCGCGGGCGATCCTGCTTGATCCGTCAATCCTTATTCTGGATGAGGCGACATCGTCGCTCGATTCCACCACGGAACAGGAAGTGCAGGCGGCTCTGAAAGAAGCGGCGCGCGGGCGCACAACCATCGCCGTGGCGCACCGCCTGTCGACTATCGCCGGCGCCGATAAGATCCTCGTTTTCGACAATGGCGAGATCGTCGAGCAGGGCCGCCATCAGGAGCTGATCGCAAAGGACGGGCTCTATGCGGCGCTGTGGCGGCGCCAGAGTCAGACCGCCGGGGAAGCGCCTGCCGGCGCAACGCCCAAAATGGTCCGCGCCTGATCAGGCGCTGGCGCTTTTAGCGTCTTCTCCGCCGGTCCAGCGCCGCAGAACGGCTTCAAGAGCATCTTGTTTGACGGGCTTTGGCAGATAATCGTCCATGCCGGCGTCTATGCAGCGTTGACGGTCTTCCCGAAGCGCATGGGCGGTCACGCCGATGATCGGAATATGGACGCCGGTTTCTTCCTGAAGCTTGCGGATATGACCGGTCGCTTCCGAACCGTCCATTTCCGGCATGGACATGTCCATAAGCACGATGTCCGGCTGCTGTTCCCGGTATTTCTCAACTGCGAGTTTGCCGTTAGGCGCAATGGCGACATCGCAGGACAGTTTTTCCAGCATCGCCTTGATGACCATTTGATTGACGATATTGTCTTCCGCCACCAATACCTCCAGCAGAGAACCATCGGAGGTGAAGGGGCAGGCATTGGTCTTCGTCGACTTGGCGGGCGGTGCTGACGCGCCGCGCAACTGTGAGACCGAGCCGTCATTCAGCGCCGTCAGGATCGCGTCGAGCAGCATGGAGACACGGGCAGGTTTGACGAGATAGGCGGAGAAGAGGTCGCCTGCGAGACCCGAGGGATCGCCCTTGCGCCCTGCGGATGTGAGCAACACCAGGGGGGTCGGCGAAAGCGCGTCGTCGCCTTTGATGAGCCGCGCCAGTTCGACGCCATCGGCGCCAGGCATCTGATAGTCGAGAATGCCGATTGAATAAGGCGCATTCATCTTCGTCGCATCGCGCATCATGCGCAGCGCGTCCTCAGCGTTTTCGGCGACGTCGGCGGTCAGCCCCCAGGAGGCGAGCTGTTCTTTCAAAATTGTTCGGTTCACCGCGTTGTCATCGACGACAATCGCCCTTTTGTCTGTGAACGAGGCGTCAGGCGCAGCGATAGTCAAGGGCGCCGTATCATCGATGGCGAGCGGTACGCGAATGCGGAATGTGGAGCCTTTGCCGGTCTCGCTTTCTACAGAGATATGGCCGCCCATGGCTTCGATCATTTTCTTGCTGATGGCGAGGCCGAGGCCGGCGCCGTTATGTTTGCGCGCCGCCGACCCGTCAACCTGCTCGAACTCTTCGAAAATCGCCTTCAGTTTCTGATCGGGAATGCCGCACCCGGTATCGGTAACCGCGATATTGACTTCGGCGATTTCGCCGCGCCGCACGCCGCTGACTTCAACGAGGATATGGCCCTGATCGGTGAACTTCACAGCGTTGCCCACAAGATTGGTGATAACCTGCCGCAACCGTCCGGGATCGCCGATAAAACTGCAATCGACCTCCTGATCGTATCGCACCATCAGCTCCAGGTCCTTTTCTTCGACCGGAAGCGACAACAGGCTCGCTACGTCCTCCACGCATTCGCGAAGTCTGAACTCTTCCCTTGCGAGACGCAGTTTGCCGGCCTCCAGCCGGGAAAAGTCGAGAATGTCATTGATGATCTTCAACAACGCATCGCCGGAGCTGACGATGACGCGCGCCATATCAGCCTGATTTTCATCCAGCTTGGTGTCAAGCAACAGGGACGCCATGCCGATGACGCCGTTCATGGGCGTGCGGATTTCATGACTCATATTGGCGAGAAACTCAGACTTCGCCCGGTTGGCCGCCTCGGCTTCCTCTTTCGAGGCGCGCAATTGATCCGAAAGGGCGCGGAGTTCGTCCTCCCGGATTTGCTGCTCCGTAATATCGCGATAGGTGATGACGAGACCGCCATGGGGGCGGCGACGAACGCTTTCCTCAATAATCACGCCGTCTTTCTGGCGCCGGGTGGCGCGGAAATCTTCGCCGGCATCGAGGGCGAGCTCGCATTTTTCGAAATATTCCTCCACCGTCGCATATTCATACATGCCGTGTTTGATGCCGAGTTCCAAAAGTGAGCGGAGGTCTTCGCCGATCCTCCAGGCTTCTTTTGGCAAGCCGGAAATACGCCATGCGATCTCATTGAGCTCAAGAATGGTGTAATTGTCGTCGATGACGACGACGCCTTGGGCCATGGACTGCATAACTTCAGCCATGAGTTGCGACTTTTCGGCGATGTCTTCGGTGCGCTGGCGAACGAGCTGTTCAAGATTGGCGTTGGTTTCTTCGAGTTTTTTTCGCGCCTCTTCGGCTGCGGTCTCCGCCCTTATGCGTTCGGACACGTCATGCGCGACGCCGCGGTACCCTTTGAACTCGCCATCCTCGCCGAAGACCGGCTGGGCGCTGCGTTCGATCCAGATTGAGGGACCGTCATCGAAATCAACACAGGAGATAAAGTTGTTAATCGGCTCGCGATTCTGGATTTTCTCGCGAAGCGCCGCCCACTTTTCTTCGCTGACCCCATAGCCGGTCAAGGACATTTTCCTGCCGATGAACCGGGAGTGGTCGACGCCGGTGACTTCAGCAGCGCGATCTGAAAAGTGGGTATAGATCAAATTTGCGTCGGTTTCCCAAACCCAGTCTCCCGCGCTTTCTGCAAAGTCGCGATAACGCGCTTCGCTCTCGCGCAGTCGTTCTTCCGCCGCCGCCTGTTCGGTGATGTCTTTCGACCAGCCGATATAACCGGTGAAAACGCCCTCCGAATTGAATTGCGGCATCGCAAATTCAGCAACGCACATCACCTCGCCATTGGCTTTCACGACATTATGGCGCAGCCCCTCAATCGGAAAACGCTTGTTGAACAGGTCAATAAACTTTTCTTCCGCCTTTTTGGACCCGCCGTTATCGAGATTTGCGATTGAAAGCCCATATTGGCCTATTTTATGCGTCGCCGAGCGGCCCGTGATGCGTTCGAAATTGGGAGAGATATAGACAAGCTCGCCTTTTGCATTGAACTCCCAGGCCCAGTCCGAAGCGTTTTCTATAAAATTTCGGAAGCGTATGGCGGCGCGCTCTGCATGTTTCTCGACGGCTTGTTTGCTGATGGAGATTTCAGCGAGCAGACGGCCAAAATGATTATTGTGAAAATGCACGATAATAGAGCCGGTGATGATCACACAGCCGAGAATAAGCAGGTCCATGTCAGCCTTGGCGAAAAGCACTGGCGTAAAAGGGATGGTGCAGACAAATAGCGGCACGCTTGATGTGCGCGGCAGCGCTGTCAGCGCAAGAGAGCTGGCGACGCCGCAATAAAGCGCCCACAGACCCAGCAGGATAAGGCCCGTCTTATCTGCGAATTGAGACAGATAAATGGCCATGGACAGACTGGCCACAGCAAGCCCGGAAGAGACAAGGGGCGTCGCTTTTATGTATCGCCTTTTTGCTTTCGGCGTCATGGCGTTGATGTCGAGCCTGAGCCATGCGGGAACACGGAAGGCGACAAAAAGCACATAAAGACCGAATGCGACCAGAATGGTCATTTGCGCCTGATCGAGAAAACGAAAGCCGATCAAGCCGGAGGTTATCACGAGCCCGATCAGCGCGCGCGGCATCTGTTGTTTTAGTTCGCGCAATTGCCGGTCGATCACGACATCGGGCGTGTTCTCGCCCGGCGCGCCCAGGAAGACGGCGATTTTTCCCGGTATTCTGTGCATCGAATGGAGGCTCCGGCTGTGTCGCCGTGGAGTTTCTTGAAACTTGGTTAATTCGCCGTTTAATTGGCTCTAGCTGGATGACATTCTTTTCGGGCAATTCGGTTGACCTTTTGACGAAAAGAAGAGTTAACATTTTCCTATCATGATCAGCAGTCAGAAGAATTGGGACTTTAAAGGGCATGAGCGTAACGCTTCCGTCAGAGCGTGAAGAGTTTTCAGGCTTTGCTGAATTCTACGAAAGCGATATCGCGCCCTATCTGCGCGCCAAGGAAGACGCGCGCCAGACCGCGGTTATGCAGGCCGGGTTGATTGCGATCGCCACGGCGGTCGTCGCCTTTGCGTTTTTCCGCTATGCGCCCTTTGGCGACGGCAATATCCAACTCGGCGCAATTGTCGCCATGATGGGCCTCGGCGGCGCGATGTGGCGTATCAACAAGACACGCGGCGACATCACTGGCGGGCTTTTGCGCCGGGTTTGCGGCCAGCTCGGCTACGCTTACCGCCGGGATATCGGCCGGCCCGTCTATTTTGCCGATTTCGACAGGTTGAAACTGATGCCCAATTTCAACCGGGAGAGTTGGGAAGATGAGGTGCGGGGCGAGCGCCATGGCGCGGAATTCGTCTTCTGCGAGGCGCATCTAAAATACAAATCTAGCGGGAAGAATTCCTCGACGCGGACGGTCTTTCACGGCCAGCTTCTGGTTATCGACTATCACAAGAAATTTCTGGGCGAGACGGTGGTCCGCCGTGATGCAGGCCTGTTCAATCGCTTCGGCAAGCCCGGGCGCGACTTTCAGAATGTGGGCATTGTTTCGCCGGAATTCGAAAAAATCTTTGAAGCCTGGTCTACCGATCAGGTGGAGGCGCGCGAATTGCTGGACCCCCTCGTGCTGGAGCGTTTCGAGGAACTGGATCGTCTGTTCAATGGGGCGAAGCTGCGCGCCGCGTTTACCGGGGGAAAGCTTTGTCTTGCGCTGGAGACAGGGGATAAACTCAATATGGGATCGATGTTCGCGCCGCTCGAAGGACCGTCGCGTGTCGACCGCATCCTTCACGAGTTCGATCTCATTTTTGATCTTATCGATGTGCTTTTGAAGCGGGTGGAGGGCCGCCTCGAAGGCGCGTTTCGCGTGGACGCAATCCGGAGCGGATAGCCGGCACGCACGCCTAGCTTGCGGGTTTTAGCTTTTGTGTCCGGCGTGACCGGGTTCGTCCTTCTGGCCCTTGCTGTTGCGCCGGTTGCTCGACAACCAGTTTGCGGTCGCGGGCTCGCGCGTCGGTGACGAGACGGCGAAATTTGACCGGCGTCGCCATGGGGTGGCTGCGGATTTCGCTGTCGCCTGTGCCGGACACTTCAATCACGCCAAACCCGAAGATGCGGCCCCAAAAACCCTGATGCAGTTCAATCTGTTCGACAGTGGAGACGCCGAGCTCCATGGTCTCGCGGGTGAAGAGGCCTTTTTTATAGACAATCCGGCGCGTCGTCAGCGCTGTTTCCGTGGTGGCGAAGTGAACCATCATCAGCGCCCAGATCAAAATCCCGACGCCGAGAATGCCGAGCAGCAGCAATGCTCCCCAGGCCACCAGATGGTAAGGCCATGGAAAGCGCGCGATCATTAAGATCTCTTCATCGGCGCCCAGACTGGATTTTGCATAGGACATCGGTGTCGCCTGCCGCTGCTACATTCAGCGAACACTGCGACACCGCAAAAGTTGCCTTCAGGGCCTCAAACCACCGGCGGCTGGGGGTCCGGGCCATAGGCGTTCGGCCCGTCAGAAGGTTTGGTCAGGAAGATGAGGGCGATGATCAGATTCACAAGGGGGATGAAGAGCAGGATTACCCACAGCGCCGGCTTGCCGATATCGTGAAACCGGCGAATGCTGACGGCGACATTGGGTACGATCAGGGCCGCCCAGTAAACGAATTCCAGCAGGCCGCCCATGCCAAGGGTTCGGCTGACCGCACTCACGAGGATGTAACCGACGATATAGGCGAGGACCCACCACCAGAACTCGGCCCGGCCCGAGCGGCCGTCGAACTTGGCGTAATTGTTAAGAACCGTTTTGACCGCCTGCATGAAATCCATGGCGCCCTCCTTTGAGCTTGTGGACGGATGATTCTAAAGCGGTTCGCGCTCCGTGCAAGGAGCGCTCAGCGCACCAGGGTGAGGCGCTCTGCGGCTCTGGTGACGCCTGTATAGAGCCAGCGGGCGCCATGTTCGCGGAACATATAGCTTTCGTCGAACAGTACGACATTGTCCCATTGCGAGCCTTGCGCCTTGTGAACGGTGAGGGCGTAGCCATAGTCGAATTCGTCCGCACCCTTGCGCTGAAGCCAGGAGACGGTTTCCGGACCCTCGGTGAAAAAAGCGCGCGGGACGGAAACCGTGACCGCCTTGCCGCCTTCTTCGGGCCGCACGGAAAAGCGCACGCGGTTCCCTTTGGGCTTCATGGTGCGGTCCACGCTCCAGATGCCGCCATTCAGGAGGCCTTTCTTTTTATTGTTCCGCAGACAGACGAGTTTTTCGCCCGCTTCCGGGGAGGCGCCCGAAAATCCATGGAGTTCGCGCAGGCGGTCATTATAGCGCTTGCGGGTCTTGTTCGCGCCCACAAGGATCTGGTCGGCGTCCATGATCTCGTCTGTGTCGCCCTCCCGCCGTGAGATGAGGCGGCATTCATCCGATTGCTCATCGAAGGGCTCGCCGGCGCGGATCGCCATGGAAAGGCGGATGATAGGATTGTCCGCCGCCTGGCGATGGATTTCCGTCAGCATGAAATCGGGCTCGCCTTCGGTGAAAAATCCGCCGCCCTTGACCGGGGGAAGCTGCGCCGGATCGCCGAGCACCAGCACCGGCTTGTTGAAGGAGAGGAGATCCCTGCCGAGGTCCTCATCCACCATGGAGCATTCGTCGATGATGATGAGGTCCGCATCGGCGGCCGGCGCATCGTACCGGATGGTGAAGGAGGGCTCGTCCGCCTCTTCGTCGCCGCCGGAGGGGCGATAGATGAGGGAGTGGATCGTCGTGGCGCCGGCGCAGCCTTTCTGGCGCATCACATGCGCCGCCTTGCCGGTGAAAGCCGCAAAGGCCACGTCGCCGCCGGCGTTCTCCGCGATATGGCGGGCGAGCGTCGTCTTCCCGGCGCCCGCATAGCCGAACAGGCGAAAGACCTGAGTGTCTTTCTTCTTCAGCCAGCGGTCGACGGCGAGGAGGGCGTCATCCTGTTCGGGAGACCAGTTCATTAATCCAGTTCTACCCACGCCGGCACATGGTCGGAGGGTTTTTCCTTGCCGCGTTCCTTGCGGTCGACGCCGGCTTCCTTGAAGCGGTCAGCCGCCTGCGGGCTCATGAGCAGATGATCGATGCGGATGCCGTTGTCCTTTTCCCAGGCGCCGCGCTGATAGTCCCAGAAAGTGTAGCACGGCGCGCGGGGGTGCGCCTGACGGATCGCGTCGGTCAGTCCGAGATTCAGGATTTCGCGGAACGCCGCCCGCGTTTCCGGGAGGAACAGCGCGTCCTTTTCCCACGCCTTTGGATTGTGGGCGTCTTCGGCTTGCGGGATGACGTTGTAATCGCCGGCGAGAATGAACGCCTCTTCGTTTTCGAGCAGCTTTTGCGCGTGTTGTTTCAGCCGCTTCATCCAGTCGAGCTTGTAATCGTATTTCGGGCCCGGCGCAGGATTGCCATTCGGCAGATAGAGCCCGCCCACGCGAACCGGTTCAGCTTCTTCCGGCATCACCAGTGCTTCGATGTAACGCGCCTGATCGTCATCCTTGCCGCCGGGCAAGCCCCGCAAGACATCGTCGACCGGATGCTTTGAGAGCAGTGCGACGCCGTTATAGGTCTTCTGTCCGTGAACTTCGACATTATAGCCAAGATCTTCGAATTCGAGCGCCGGGAATTTCTCATCGACGCATTTGATTTCCTGCAGCACCGCGACATCGGGTTTGGCGCTTTCGAACCATTCGAGAATGCGGGGCAGGCGGGCGTTGATGGAGTTGACGTTGAAGCTGGCGATTTTCATGTCTGGCTTTGTTCTTCGGCTTTTTCTTTGACGCGGGCGAGGGCCGCACTCAAATAGCCGGGCCAGAAGAGTTTTACAATGAACCAGAGAACCGGCTCCGCCGCCATGCTTTGCGGAGTAAACGAATAGGTCCAGTCGACTTTCGTGCTGCCGGCCGTGCGTTGCGTAAAATGCCAGTCGGCGCGGGCGGATTTGACGAGCGGCGAAAAGGCGCCGGTGAATTCCGTCAGGCGATAGCCGAATGTCTGATCCGGCGTGAAGGAGATCAACTCTTCCCTCACGGTCGACTTGTCGGAAAGTTGGTGACGGCGCACCTGGCCGATGGCGGACCAAGGCGCATCATGACCGTCGACATCGATGATGCCGGGCATCGGGCCATGGGGTTGAATCAGCTCACGCGCATCGATCTGTGTCGCCCTATCGAAGACTGTATGGAGCGGCGCGCTGACTGTCTTGGTGACCGATATCTGAACCGGCATGCGGGAATACGTCCATGTTTGCGCCGGCGCCTGCGGCCGACAGCTTGGACTTATCGCAATTTGCCTGTTCGAAAAAGCGTCAGGCGGCTAGATTCGATCTCTCAGGGCCTCGATGCCGGACGCTTCGGCGCAATGATCGCAGCAATAATAGGCGCCTTCCGCTTCAAGTCCGTGGCCGATAATCCGGCATTCACAATGACTGCATTTCGGAGCGAGTTTCTGGATCGCGCACTCGAAGCTGTCAAAGGTGAACGTCTCGCCGTTTTTCAGGATATCGAACGATTTGTCGTAATCGTTCCCGCATGTCACGCATTGTCCCATGTCATCTCTCCTTTCTGTTCGTAAACAGCAGTCGGAGAGTGGAGGTTCCTCAGGGTCAGCTTGTAACGAAGGTCGCGAAATCGCTCAGATTTGCGCGCTCGGAGCGCAACGTGTTCACGTTCGCGTCTGGGTCGGCATAGCCAAGCGCCATGCCGCAATAAAGTTGTTCGCTTTCTTCAAGGCCGAGAAAGGCCGAGACGGTTTTTGCGCGCGCCGCCCACGCTTCCTGCATGCAGGTGGCCAGTCCCATTTCCGCGGCGGCGAGGGCGATGGTCTGCATGAACATGCCGAGATGCGCCCACTGGCCCTTGTCGAACTGCCGGTCGAGCGAAAAGAAAAGGCCGGCCGGCGCCCCGAAAAATTCGTAATTGCGCATCAGTTGCTGAATGCGCGCCGCTTTGTCCTCACGCGGAATGCCGAGCAGCGCATACATGGCTTCGCCGATCTCGAAGCGTCGCGTGCGCCACGGCTCGCCCAGCTTGGGCGGGTAAATGGCGAGTTCGGATTCATCCGCGAGCGGGTTTTCGGCGATGGCTTTCTTGACAGTTGCGACGAGACGGTCGCGGCCGGCGCCCATGACCACATGCACCCGCCAGGGCTGAAGATTGCCGCCGGAGGGCGCCCAGCGCGCGATCTCCAGAAGCTCGCGAATCTGGTCCTCGTTCACCGGCCGGTCCAGAAAAGCGCGCGTCGAGATGCGAGATTTTACGGCGTCGATCACATTCATGTCATGAGTTCCCATACCGATGGCCTTGTCCCGGGCCGGTTCTATGCGCATCTTTCAACGTCAGGCTTCCAGATGAAAATGAAGACGCGTCCCGGCGCCGGCAAGAGAAGAGTGCAGTGAACCAGCGTTTAAAAAATCGGATGATGCTCGTCGCCACCGTTTTCATGCTGGCGGCGACGGCGTTTCTCATCGCTCGCAACGAAGAGCTGATCTTTCTAGGCCGCGGCGAGCTCAGCGTGGCCCGCGACCGCGCCGATCCTGACACCATCGTCTTTACCTGGCGCGATAAAGTGGAAGCGCCCATGGCCCGGCGTTTTGAAGAGGCGTGGCGGGAATGGAAAAATGAAGGCTCGCGCGTCGTCATCGATCTCCATTCGCCGGGCGGCGTCATCGGCGAGGGCGAGCGGGTGATCCGCGTCATTGATCGCATGAAGCGCACCCATGTGGTCGACACACGCGTGCGCGGCCGGCGCGCCTGTTATTCCATGTGCGTGCCGATCTATTTGCAGGGCGAGGAGCGCTATGCCGCGCCCAATGCGAGCTTCATGTTTCACGAGCCGACCGCCTATGACTTCTACACAGGCGAAAAAGTGGATCAGCCGCAATTCGAAAAAGACATGATGAGCCGCAAGTTTTTCGAGATGTATTTCGTGAACTCGCCCATGAATCCGTCATGGGGACAGCGGCTGGTTCAGGACTGGAAGGGCAAGGACTTGTTCTATTCCGGCCGCGAGCTCGTGGATCAGGACTCCAATATTGTGACGGTCTTGGAATAGGCGTTTTCCTCCAGCGTGGCAGGAATTGCGAATTTTGCCCGGAGGCTCTTTGATATTCACGACCGGTGCTAGGATAACCGACCGTCAAGTCAGGGAGCGTCTCATGAAGTCATTTTGCGCCGCAGCGATATTGGGTCTGGCTGTTTTCGCGAGCCCCGCCTTCGCGCAGACTGAGGAAGAAGCCTCGGCGAAATATGCTGAACAGGACTGGGAAGGCGCGGCAGAGGCCTATGGCGCGCTGATCGAAGGCGACAGCGACAACGCCGCTTACCTTTATTATCTGGCGCGCTCTCAGCATGAGCTTGGCCAATACGATGAAGCGGTGAGAAATTATGAAAAGGCGGTAGAGGAAGGCTTCGCCAATCCAGCCTTTGCCCAATATCATCTCGCGCGCCTTTACATGACGACCGGTAAAAAAAAGAAAGCGCTCGCCATGCTGGAGCAGTTGGCGGAATCCGGCGGCGTGCCGGGCGGTTATGTCCGGAACACGGCGGAATTCGAACCGCTTGCAGAAGAAAAAAGATTTATCGCGGTGGTGGAGGCGCTGACGCCCTGCACCGATCCGGAATATCGCCAATTCGATTTCTGGCTCGGGACCTGGGATGTGACGCCCGCTGGCCAAAGTTCTTCGACGGCGACGAATAAGATTTCGACCGAGCATGGCGGTTGCGTTGTGCTGGAGCAGTATGATGCGGGCGGCTTCACCGGCATGAGCATCAACTTCTATGACACTAATGACGGTCATTGGCATCAGACATGGATGTCGAACGCCGGCGCCGCGCTTTACCTCAAGGGCGGGCTTGAGGACGGCGCCATGGTGATGTCTGACAAAGAGCTTGCAGACTCAGACACCATCAATCGGATCACCTGGACGCCCAATGAGGATGGCAGCGTGCGCCAGCATTGGGAGACGTCGACCGATGACGGCGCAAGCTGGACGACGGTTTTTGACGGCCTCTACACGAAGAAAGCGCAAGACTAGGCGATGGCGACGCGGATCAGTTCAGGGGGGCGTCCTCAACGGAGACAACGCCCTTTTCAAAGCTCCATGTCAGCGTCCGCCAGACCCAGCCGCCATCTTTCGGCGCCAGCGATGCGAAGCTGAAGCCCGTTGGCGCGCCTGTTTTGTCAGTGTCGAACCGGCCCCAGGCGTTTCCGTCGAGGAAGATCATGCCGTCTTCAGGCGTCAGCCTCGATGCAAAAGGCGCGAATTGCGCCGACCATTCTTGCGGGAGGGGCGGCGGCGTTGCGAGTGTTTTCAAATATTCGATGATGTTGAACGGCGTGCGCCATGTCTCGCCGCCATCATAGCTGCGGCTCATTTCGAAATGCTGGTCGCCGCCGCGCAGGAAATCCGTCGCCCATTTTTCCTTGAAGACGCCGTCGGGATCGTGACCTTCGCCTTCCGCCAAGAGCCGGGCGCCGTCCCAGTGCAGCTTGATATCCGTGTAGCCGTCCACGCCGACCATGACCCAGAGCGTTCGCCCGCGGCTGCGGTCCTCGTTCCAGATGGTGATGCTGGCGCCATGGAAAACCGGCGCGCCGGCCGGGCCGATGGTCCGGTATTCCGAGATATCGGCGCGTCCGTCATGAAAACAATATTGCGTGGCGCGGTCATGACTGGATTGAGCCGCGCCGTTTTCGTCAAAACCCGTGCTCCAGGCCTCAAGCACCGCCGGTTCGCATTCAGTGCGATAGCCGGGCAGCTCCGGCGCCGTCTGCAAGGCGAGAATGGCTGCAAGGAAAATGGACTGCATTGCTGGCTCTCCCCAATTTTATGTTTTTTCGTTTACGGCTTCACCGCGCTCAACATGTAATTGACGCTGACATCGTCGCCGATGCGCCAGATATCCATCAGCGGGTTGTAGCTGACGCCGGCTTCCGCTGTTACAGTAAGGCCCGCGCGCGACAACGCCGCCTTCGCTTCATCAGGCTTGACGAATTTGCGCGGGTCATGCGTGCCCGCCGGCAGCCAGCGCAGAATATATTCGGCGCCGATCTTCGCCAGCGCCAGCGCTTTCAGGGTTCGATTGATGGTCGCCATCACCATCATGCCGCCGGGTTTGACGAGATTGCCCGAGCTTTGCAGGAAAACATCCACATCGGACACATGCTCGACGACTTCGAGATTAAGCACAATGTCGAAAGGCTCGGTGTTTTCCTCGACCAGCTTTTCGACGGTCGTGGCGCGATAATCGATATCGAGGCCAAGCGGCTCTGCATGCGCCATGGCCGTCTTGATGTTGCGTTCCGACGCATCGATCGCGGTCACGCGCGCGCCGAGGCGGCGCATGGGTTCGGCGACGAGCCCGCCGCCGCAGCCGATATCGAGCAGGCGCAGCCCCTCCAGCGGTTTCTCAGCGCGCCGGTCGCGGTTGAAATGCGCGCAGGCGCCGTCGCGGATATAGGCGAGGCGGACCGGATTGAATTTGTGCAGCGGCTTGAATTTGCCGAAGGGGTCCCACCATTCATCGGCGATGGCTGAGAACTTTTTGACCTCATCTGGGTCGATTGTGGTAATTCCTGAGCGTGAAATTGCGTCTTCGTCTGTGGTCTTTAACCCGGACTGCGCCATTTTTGACATTTCCTCGCTTGCGCGCGGACGCGCTGCTTTCTAGAGATACGCCAGATTTGCGCCTCCGGCTGGCGGGGGCAAGAGGGACATGATTTCGCAGGCGCAATATGGCCCGTATCGTGATGAAATTCGGCGGCACGTCGGTCGCCAATCTCGACCGCATTCGCGCGGCGGCGGATTTTGTGCGTCGCGAGGCGGATGCGGGCCATTCGGTCGCTGTCGTCGTCTCAGCCATGGCGGGCGAGACCAATCGTCTGGTGGGCCTGTGTGCTGAAGCGGGTGAGCCGGCGCCCGCGCTAGACGCGCGGGATGTGGAATATGACGCCGTTGTCGCCTCGGGCGAGCAGGTGACGTCCGGGCTCCTGGCGCTTGTCATGCAAAATCTTGGTTATCGCGCCCGGTCCTGGCAGGGCTGGCAGATCCCGCTGAAGACCGATCTCGCCCATGGCAAGGCGCGAATCGCCGAGATTGAAGGCGAGGCGCTGGGCGAGGCTATCGACAGCGGCGAAATCGCCATCTGCGCCGGGTTCCAGGGCATTGCGCCCGATGGCCGCATCGCGACGCTCGGCCGCGGCGGTTCGGATACGTCGGCGGTGGCGCTCGCCGCTGCGGTGGGTGCGGAGCGCTGCGACATCTATACGGATGTGGACGGCGTCTATACGACCGACCCGCGGCTCACCAAACAGGCGCGGCGCATCAACAAGATTTCGTTTGAAGAGATGCTGGAAATGGCGTCTGTGGGCGCGAAGGTGCTGCAGACCCGTTCAGTCGAGCTCGCCATGCGCTATAAGGTGCCGGTGCGGGTGCTTTCGAGCTTCGATCCGCCCGACGCGCCGGGGCCGGGCACGCTCATCTGCGATGAGGATGATATTGTGGAAGAAAACGTCGTCACCACCGTCACCCCCGATTTCAACGAAGCGAGCGTCACGATTCTCGCCGTGCCCGACGAGCCGGGAAGGGCGGCCGGAATTTTCGACGCGCTCGCCGCGGCGAATATCAATATCGACATGATCGTCCAGAGCGCCTCGCGCGAGGCCGGGTTCGCCAATATTTCTTTCACCACGAAAGAAGGCGACCTTGACCGCGCCATGAAAGTGCTGTCGGAAGAGCAGCCCAAGATCGGCTTCAAGGCGACGCAGTCTGACCGGAATGTCGCCAAGGTCTCCGTCATCGGTCTCGGCATGAAGAGCCATGCCGGCGTCGCCGCGACTATGTTCCGCACCCTCGCGGAAAAAGGCATCAATATCCAGAATATTTCCACATCCGAGATTAAGATCAGTGTCCTGATCAATGCAGACGCGGCCGAATATGCTGTGCGCGTGCTGCATGAGGCTTATGGTCTTGATAAACTGCCGCAAGCCGCGAAGGGCGGAATGGCCCTTGCGCGCAGCGAAAGGCCGCGATGAGCATTGAGAAAACACGCCCGCCTCATGGCGGTCATGGCGAACAGGGCATCACGGTGCTCCTGAAGCGCATGCGCGACGCCGTTGCGCATGATACTAGCGCTCAGGAACGTCTCGACCTCCTGACGAAAGTCATCGCCAGCCATGTGGTCGCGGATGTCTGCTCCATCTATCTGCGCCGCCCCGACGACGTTCTGGAGCTTTATTCCACAGAGGGCCTCAATCCACAGGCTGTGCATAAGACGCGGCTCAATTGGGGCGAAGGTCTGGTGGGTCTCGTCGCCAAACGCGCCAGCCCCATGGTGACCTCTGAGGCGCCGAAGCATCCCTCTTTCTCCTATCGTCCGGAAACGGGCGAAGATCCGCTGCACTCATTTCTGGGCGTTCCCCTGATCCGGTCCGGCAAGACGCTTGGCGTGCTTGTCGTTCAGAACAAGGCGGCGCGTGAATACACGCATGAAGAAATCGAGGCCGTGCAGGCCGTCGCGACGCTGCTCGCGGAAATCGCCGCATCGGGCGAACTCTTAAGCCAGGAAGAAACGCATCTCGTCGGCGAGATGCTGCACCGTCCGGAAAAACTGAAAGGCTTCGGCATTGTTTCGGGCATCGCCGTCGGCAAGGCGGTCTATCTCCAGCCGCCTGCGCCCAAGCACAAGGTCTTTGCCAAAAATCCGGCGGAAGAAGCGGCGCGGCTTGAGGAAGGCTTGAATGAGTTGCGCCAGTCGGTGGATGCGATGCTGGCGACCAATGCGTCCCTGAGCGGCGTCTCGCGCGAAGTGCTCGAGACCTATCGTCTCTTCGCTTATGACCGCGGCTGGAAGGACCGGCTGCGCGCGGCTGTCTTTTCAGGGCTCACGGCGGAATCGGCGGTCGAGCAGGTCAAGTCGGAAAACCGGGCGCGCCTGTCGCAATCGCGCGATCCTTATCTGCGTGAGCGCATGCACGATCTCGACGATTTGTCGAACCGGCTGCTGCGCCACCTCGCCGGCGACAAGAATGTGGGCAAGCGCGCGCTTTATGACGAAACGATCCTCATTGCGCGCACCATGGGGCCGGCGGAACTGCTCGAATATGACCGCAAGCGCCTGAAAGGCCTGGTGCTTGGCGAGGTGTCCGCCACCTCCCACGTCGCCATTGTCGCCCGCGCCTTGAAGCTTCCCATGGTCACCGGCGCGCCCGAGGCCATGGAGCTGACGGAGGAGGGGGACACGGCGATCATCGACGGCGACGCCGGCGAGATTCACATTCGCCCGTCTTCCGAAACGCTGGAGGAGTTTCGCGCCAAGCAGACGCGCTATCGCGAGCTTGAAGAAAGCTATGTCAGCGAAAAGAACCTCCCGTCGCGGACGAAGGACGGCGCCGACGTCGCGATCATGATGAATGCGGGGCTCGCGCTCGACATGCCTTATCTGGACCAGACCGGCGCCGAAGGCGTGGGGCTTTTCCGGACCGAACTTCAATTCCTGATCGGCTCGCAATTGCCGAGCGTCGCCAGCCAGGAAGCGCTTTACCGCGAGGCCTTGGACCTTGCGAACGGCAAGCCGGTGATCTTCCGCACGGCCGATATCGGCGGCGACAAGACCGCGCCATACATGGATCATGGCAATGAGGTGAACCCGGCCATGGGCTGGCGGGGCTTGCGCATGGCGGTGGACCGGCCCGGCATGATCAGGCCGCAATTGCGCGCGCTTCTCTCCGCGGCGGCGGGCCGGACCCTTTATGTGATGTTCCCCTTTGTCACCCTGCCGACCGAAATCGATGACATTCGCGCGCTGCTCGATCGCGAAATCGACCGGGCGAAGCGCCGCGACAAGGAATTGCCCGAGGCGATCAAGGTGGGGGCCATGATCGAGACGCCGGCCTCGGCCTGGCGCGCTGACCTGATCGCGGAGAAAGTCGATTTCCTGTCGGTGGGCGGCAACGATCTCGCGCAGTTCTTTTTTGCCGCGGACAGGGATTCAGAACGCGTACAGCGGCGTTATGATCCCATGAATGGCGGTTTCCTGAACTTTTTGAAAAACACCGTCGAGAAAGTGTCCCGCACCGGGACGCCCTTATCTTATTGCGGCGAGCAGACGGCGGACCCGGTGACGGCTGCTGCTCTGATCGGCGTCGGGGTGCGGTTGTTCTCGCTTCCTGCCGCCTTTGTCGGCCCGTTCCGGCGCATGGTGCGCACACTCGATGCAAAAGCCGTGGCTGAGTGGCTCGACGCCAATATGAGCGCGCCGGAAGTGACCTTGCGTCCCGCTTTCAGGGAGTTTCTGAAAAATTCCGGCGTCACGCTTGAATAAATCGCAGGTTAACGCATTCCTGTTTAAAGATGGGTGATATTTCACCTTGAAGAGGCCCTTCAGCGCGGCTTTTTTTGCTATGCTTGCAGAAAGCTGCGGATTCGAAGGCGAATGCGACAAGCGAAAGGCGTTAACGTGACGACGGCGAACGGGTCAGCGGAAATAGTCGATATGGCGGATGCGCGGGCGCGGCTGGCGGCGGACGCCGGAGAATTTGAACATGTGGGCGCGAAGCTCGCCGCCATTCGTGAAAGCCGCGGCGTTACCTTGCGCGAAGCGGCGGCGCGCACCCATATCCGCGAAAACCATCTCGCCGCCATCGAAACAGTCGATGCGAGCGGGCTTCCCGCTCGGCCTTACGCGCTGGGCTTTGTGCGGACTTATGCGGAGTTTTTGGAAATCGACGCACGCGCCGCTGTCGAACAGTTCAAGTTCGATGCAGGCTATGATGCGCCGCAGCCGGTCGACGCGGAGAAGTTCCGCGCCCCCGAGGAGACGGCTGAGATTCAGGGACGCGACATGTCGCTTCCCGTCTTTGTCGCGATCATCGCCTTCATCCTCTGGGCTGCGTGGCAGATCACATTGACATCGAAGGTCACGCCCATCGGCGAAAACGCCGAGCCGGCGCCCGCGGCCGTTTCGCCGACGACCCAGACGCCCGCCCCGGCGCCTGTCATTGGCGAACTCATCGAAGCGCGTCCGGTGGAGCAGATCGATCCGGTCTATCCGTTCAACTGCGCGCCGAGCGCACAGGGCGTCGAAACCGTCACGGTCGCCTTTACGGTCACCTCAACCGGCCGCATCGCCGGCGAACGCGTTGCGGGCTCCACAAACGCCTGTTTTGACGAGGCCTCGCTCAACGCCTTGCGGCGCTGGCGCTATGAGCCGCGCACGGTCGATGGCGTCGCCAAGCCAGCCTACGATCAAATCCACGTTTTCCGCTTTGAGCGCCCGTAAGAAGGCGCACCCAGTAAGCCTTTGAACGCCCATAGCCGCCGTTTTGCGCGCCTTTAAGGGCGAGGGCCCAGATGGGGCTTGACTTCACAGCCGGGCGCGCAATCTTGGCGGTGCAATACCGGGTGTTTAAAAGGCCCCGCAAGGCGAGAGCAGGTTCCATGTCAGTTCGTCCCTGGCGCGATATTGAGCGCCGAAAATGCCGTCAGATCATGGTGGGCAATGTGCCTGTGGGCGGCGATGCGCCTATTGCGGTCCAGTCCATGACCAACACGCTCACCTCGGATGCGCAGGCGACGATCCGTCAGGTGAACGAGATCGCCGAGGCCGGCGCCGATATCGTGCGTGTTTCCTGCCCGGATGTGGACTCGACAAAAGCGCTCAAAGAAATCTGCAAGAATGTGCCGGTGCCGATCGTTGCGGACATTCACTTCCACTACAAGCGGGGCATCGAAGCGGCGGAAGCGGGCGCGGCCTGTCTCAGAATCAATCCGGGCAATATCGGCTCGGAAGACCGCGTGCGCGAAGTCATCAAGGCGGCGAAGGATCATGGCTGCTCCATGCGCATCGGCGTCAATGGCGGAAGCCTTGAAAAAGACCTGCTCGAAAAATACGGCGAGCCTTGCCCTGAAGCGATGGTGGAAAGCGCTCTCGACCACGCAAAAATTCTTCAGGACAATGACTTTCACGAGTTCAAGATTTCGGTGAAGGCGTCTGACGTGTTTCTGACGGTTGCGGCCTATCACGCGCTCGCCGACGCTATCGATTGCCCCTTGCATCTTGGCGTGACCGAGGCAGGCGGTTTGCGCATCGGCTCCATCAAGTCGGCGGTCGGTCTCGGCAATCTTCTTTGGGCCGGCATTGGGGACACCATCCGCGTGTCGCTTTCCGCCGACCCGGTGGAAGAGATCAAAGCCGGTTATGACATTCTGAAATCGCTGAACCTGCGCCATCGCGGCGTCAATGTGATTTCCTGTCCGTCCTGCGCGCGTCAGGGCTTCAATGTCATCGAAACAGTCGAAACGCTTGAAAAGCGCCTTGCGCATATCACCACCCCGATGACGCTTTCCGTCATCGGCTGCGTCGTCAACGGGCCAGGCGAAGCGCGCGAGACCGATATCGGTTTTACGGGCGGCGGGGCCGGCAAGGAGCACGGCATGATTTATATCAATGGCGACGTGGATCATCGCATCGACAATTCAGAACTTGTCGACCATCTCGTCGAACTGGTTGAAAAACGCGCAGCCGAAATCAAGGCGGAGGAAGAAGCACAGTCCGTCGCTGCGGAATAGCGAAGCAACATTTGCAAGCGCGCGTGAGGGACGCCCTCGCGCGCGTTTTTTCATGAAGAAAGAAGAAGAATGATAAAAACGATTACGCTCGCGCTTGTTGCACTAGTCCTGGCATCCTGCGTGCGCGGCGGCGCCGAGGCGGCGGAAGGGGAGACAACCCATCTCATTATCATCTTTCATGTGGCTGAAGGTCATCTGGAGGATTTCCTGCCGATCATGACCGGCATTAACGAAGGCATGTCGGGCGAGGAAGGGTTTGAAAATGCCGTCGTCTATCGCGATGCGGACGATCCGCTGACTTTCACCCTCATCGAGAGATGGGAAAGCCGGGCGTTCCACCGCGCCCATTACGACCGCATTGTGGAATCGGGCGACTGGGCGAATATTTTGGCCATGCTGACCGAGACGCCTGTGTTGCGTTACAATGAAAAACTCTGATTGCGTAAATTATGATCCCTCAGGAAAAGCTGAACGCACTGATTGCGAAATTCGAAAAGATCGAAGCCGCCATGGCGACCGCCGCCGGCGCGGAAGAAATTGTGCGTCTGTCCAAGGAGCATGGCGAGCTGAAGGACGTCGTCGAAAAGGCGCGCGAACTCACTTCTGTGCGCACACAGATCGTCGAGCTTAAAGAACTATCCGAAGGCGACGATAAGGAAATGGCTGACATGGCCTATGAAGAGCTGCAGGAGCTGAAAGAGAAAGCGCCTGAAATCGAGCACGATCTTCAGCTCATGCTGCTCCCCAAGGACAAGGCCGACGATAGCTCCGTCATCCTCGAAGTGCGCGCGGGCACTGGCGGCGATGAGGCGGCGATTTTCGCCGGCGATCTTTTCCGCATGTATCAGCGCTACGCCCAGCTTCAGGGATGGAAGGTTGAAGTGCTCTCAGCCTCGGAGTCGGATAAAAACGGCTATAAAGAAATTCAGGCGAGCATCTCCGGCGACGGCGTCTTCGCCAAGATGAAATTCGAAAGCGGCGTGCATCGCGTTCAGCGGGTGCCGGAGACGGAAACGCAAGGCCGCGTTCACACATCGGCGGCGACGGTGGCGGTGCTGCCCGAGCCGGAGGATGTCGATATCGAAATCAACGAAGCGGATCTCAGGATCGACGTTTTTCGCGCCTCGGGTCCGGGCGGCCAGTCGGTGAACACAACCGACTCCGCGGTGCGCATTACGCACATTCCCACCGGCGTCGTCGTTTCCCAGCAGGATGAAAAATCGCAGCATAAAAACCGCGCCAAGGCGATGAAGATCCTGCGCGCGCGCCTTTACGAAGCCGAACGCGCCCGCGCCGAGGCGGAACGGGCCGCCGCGCGCAAGGGCATGGTCGGGTCGGGGGATCGGTCGGAGCGCATCCGGACCTATAATTTCCCGCAAAGCCGCGTTACCGATCACCGCATCGGCCTTACAGTTCACAATCTCGATGAAGTCATTCGCGGCGACGGGCTCGATCCCATTGTTGAAGAATTGCGCGCACAGGATCGTGCCGACCGCCTTGCGGCGATGCAGGAAGATGCCTGATGCGCTGCCGACCATCGGCGAGGCTTTGCGCAATGGGGCGCGATTTCTAAAGGAAAGCGAGACGCCGCAGCTCGATGCGCGAACAATCCTGAAGCACGTGCTCCGCGCCGATGACAGCGCGCTGATCGCTAATGCTGATAGCCGTCTCGGCGCGGACGACTACAAACGATATTTAAAACTTCTGGACCGGCGCGCCGCGGCCGAACCCGTCGCTTATATTGTTGGTGAGAAAGAGTTCTGGAGCCTTCCGTTTGAGGTCACGCCCGACGTGCTCATCCCGCGTGATGATTCGGGCGCGCTGATTGAGGCGGCGATAAAGCGGCGAGACAAAAACGAACCGCTGCAAATTGCCGATCTGGGAACCGGATCGGGATGCCTTCTATGCGCGCTTCTGACGGAATTTCCCAAGGCCCGGGGTGTTGGCGTCGATCGGTCGGAGGCGGCGCTGGCTGTGGCGAGGCGGAATGCAACGCGGCTGGGGCTTGCTGAGAGAGCGGGTTTTGTCGCCGGGGACTGGCTGGCGGCGCTGTCGGGCGCTTTTGACATTGTGATCGCAAACCCGCCTTATATCCCGCAAGGAGACAAGGCTGGGCTTTCTCGCGATGTGGCCGCCTATGAGCCGCCTGGCGCCCTGTTCGCCGGCAAGGATGGGTTCGACGCCTATCGCTCCATCCTGAAGGATCTGCCCTGCTATCTGGCGAAAGGCGCGCTTGTGCTGATGGAATGCGGCGCTGACCAGGCCGATTCTCTTGCTGTCATGCTCGCCGACATAGCGCCCGAAAACGCAATATTTACCTTCTGCGACCTCGCCAACCGCCCGCGCGGAGCCGGATTCGACCTCAGAAAGGCGGAAAAAAAGGATTGAAATGCGCGGGTTAAACACTATCATAGGAAGCAAGACAGGGGTTCAACGCCTTCGACTTCCTTTGAATCATCGGCGGCCCGGTCTTGCATCCGACCATCGTCCGGCCTTGACGTGATCCGTTTGGGGGATCGTTTTACGGAAACAGTCGGTGCTGATCCCGCAGCCTCGCTGCGCCAGGAACAAGACAATAGCATGAAGAAAAGGGCGGACCTTATCCGCCGCTAGCTCGACAGACTGTTTTCATCGCGAAAAGACGGGTGCGCCCGCTTTTCGGAAGGGGAATTGTTAAAGGTAATCCTATGAAGCGTGGCCGTAACCAACGCCGCCGTCCGGGCGGCGCCAATCCAAACCGTGCGCTCGACTCCAACGGACCCGATGTGCGCATCCGGGGCACTGCGAACCAGATTTACGACAAATATCTGGCGCTTGCCCGCGACGCCTCATCCTCCGGCGACCGGGTGAAGGCGGAAAGCTACCTTCAGCACGCAGAACACTATTTCCGGGTGATCCGCGCCATGCAGCCGGCCCCGCAGCCGAATCAGCAGGGCGCCGACGCCGAGGGCGAACAGCCGAGCATTGACGACAACGATCAGGACCAGCAGCCCAAGCGCGATTCGCGCCAGCAGCGCGGACGCCGCAATGGCGCTGACGAGGAAGCTGGCGAGCAGGGCGACAAGGACGGCGGCAAGAAAGAAAACGACGCCGCCGCCAAAGACGAAGAGTCCAAAGACGCCGCTGAAGAAGAAAAGAAGCCTCGCCGTCGCCGCGCCCCGCGCCGCAGCGCCAAGAAGGACGAAGACAGCGACGCGGATGCGCCCGCCGCCGCTGCGGCGGAGTAAGTGTCCAAGGGCGGTCAGCCTCGAAATATAGCGCTGCATTGCGTTGTGTCGGCGAGCGCTCTCATCGCCTAAGCTCCTTTTGAAAAATTCAGGAGGGGCGCATGAGCCTATCAGAGTCTCTGTTCGATCTTTCAGGCAAAACCGCCATCGTGACCGGCGCCTCGCGGGGCATTGGCGAGGCCATTGCGCGCCGGCTGGCCCAGCACGGCGCCTCCGTCGTTGTCTCGAGCAGAAAGATCGACGCCTGCGAGAGCGTGGCGAGGTCGATCAACGAAGCCGAGGGCCGCGAAGCCGCCTTCCCAATCGCCTGCAATATTTCTCATAAGGAGGAATTGCAGCGTCTTGTCGATGAAACGAAAGCGAAGTGGGGGCCGGCGGACATTCTTGTGGCCAATGCGGCCGTCAATCCTTTTTACGGTCCGTCCTCTGAGATGGGTGACGACCAGCTCGACAAGATCCTCTCCTGCAATGTGAAGGCGCCCCACTGGCTTTCGCAGATGGTGCTGCCGGACATGCGGGCCAGAAAGAACGGCGCAATTGTCATTATTTCGTCAATTGGCGGTTTTGTCGGCTCGGGCGCAATCGGCGCCTACAATATTTCCAAGGCGGCGGACCTGCAACTTGCGCGTAATCTCGCCGTGGAAGCGGGGCCGGACAATATTCGCGTCAATTGCATCTGTCCGGGCGTTGTCAAAACCCGTTTCGCCGAAGCGCTGTGGAAAGACCCGAAGATCGAAAAGATGATGACCGAGCGCTTGCCGTTGCGCCGTTTCGGCGAGCCGGACGACATCGCCGGCGCCGCGGTGTTTCTCGCCTCGCCCGCAGGGCGCTGGATGACGGGACAGGCGATGATCATCGATGGCGGAACGCTTATCTCGCTGGGCGAGCTTTAAGGCGACTAAAGCGCACGCGTCGATTTTTCGAACCAGTCCTTGATCTCGGCGGGAATGAGCGCACCAAGCGTTTTGCGCACCCGTGCGTGATAGTCATTGAGCCATTGGCGCTCGCCATCGGTCAGCAAGTCTGTTTTCACAAGATCGAGATTGATCGGCGCCAGCGTGATGGTCTCGAATTCCATCATTTCGCGCTCGCCGCCTTCAACGGGCTTTGGCGGCGTCACGACGATCAGATTTTCAATGCGGATGCCGAAAGCGCCTTCCTTGTAATAACCGGGCTCGTTGGAAAGGATCATGCCAGGTTTCAGGGCTTGCGTATTCACGGCTTTGGCGATGCGCTGGGGGCCTTCATGTACGCCGAGAAACGAGCCGACGCCGTGGCCGGTCCCATGATCGTAATCGAGGCCGGCGTCCCATAAGGGTTTTCTAGCAATCATATCGAGTTGGTGACCCGTCGTCCCCGCCGGAAATTTCATGGTGGCGAGCGCGATATGTCCTTTCAGGACGCGGGTGAACCGGTCGCGCATTTCTTCCGTCGCCTCGCCGATTGGGACGGTGCGGGTAATGTCGGTGGTGCCGTCGGGATATTGCCCCCCGGAGTCCACGAGATAGAGCGTCCCGCGTTCGAGCTTGATATTGGATTCCGTCGATACGCGATAATGGGGCAGGGCGCTGTTGGGGCCGGCGCCGGAAATCGTATCGAAGCTTAAATCGCGCAGCATGTCCGACTGGGCGCGGATCGACTCCAGTTTTTGCGCAGCGGTGATTTCATCGATCTCGCCGGATTGCGCTTGCGTGTCCAACCAGTGAAGAAAAATAGTGATCGCGGCGCCGTCGCGAATATGGGCGGCGCGCGCGCCTTCGATCTCGGTTTCGTTTTTCGCCGCGCGCGGCAGGGCGCAAGGATCGGTCATCCCGATGATGCTCGCGCCGGCGTTTTTCAGATCGTCCACATATTTCGACGGGGCAAGGGCCATGTCCACGGCGACTTTCGCGCCCTGTTTGCCGAGCTTATCAAGCGCGGCGGCCACATCGCTTTCTGCGCGGATGTCCACATCGTCGCCCAGAAAACCGGGCAGCTCATTGCCGACTTTTTCCGGCGCGATGAAAAGCGTCGCTGTTCCGTCCTTGTTGATCAGCGCGCGGCCAAGCGGCAAGGGCGAGCGGGAGACGTCGGCGCCGCGCACATTAAAGAGCCAGGCGATCGACGGCGGCGCCGTGATCAGCGCCGTATCGGCGCCGGCTTTGGCGACAGCGGCTGCGATCTCGTTGCGTTTTTCTTCCGACGACTTGCCTGCGAATTTGAGGTCATGCGGCTTAACCGGCGTCAGCGGCGCCGCCGGCTGGTCTTTCCAGGCCGCATCCACCGGATTTTCGGTGACGGCGACAAGCTGGAAACCGGTTTTGTCTGCGGCGGCTTTCAGTTTTTTGACATTCGCCGAGGTATGCAGCATGGGATCGTATCCAATGCGCCATCCATTTTGCGCATTTTCGCCGAGCCAGACATGCGGCGGCGTTTCCATGAGATCGACATAATCGAAAAAGGCGTTGTCCGCCTGCTGGCGCACCTGCACGGTGTAGCGACCGTCGGTGAACATGAACGCCTTGTCCATCAGGATGAGCGCTGCGCCGGCGGAGCCTGAAAAACCCGTCGCCCACATCAAGCGTTCGGCGTAGGCAGGGATATATTCGTTCTGATACTCATCGTCGTGAGGGATCAGGAACCCGTCGAGCCCTTGCTTCTTCATTTCCTCGCGCAGTAGCGGCAAATGCTTGCCGGCGAAGGAACGATCGGAAACGGGTTCAAAGGTTTGAAACATGAAAATATCCAAATCTGGGGAGCTGAATGACGCGAATATCGCGCTTCGCCGTCGCGCCCACAAGGGCGCGCCGATTACATTTTGACGAAGAGCAGGACCGGCCAGGTCGCCTGATCGAGGCGGTTGATCATGCGAAAACCTGCGGCTTCGTAAGCGGAAACGACGCTCTCTTCTTGCTCCGTCATCAGTCCCGCAAGCATGACACGGCCGTTTTTCGCCACGTGGTCGGCCATATCCGGCGCCAGCTCGGCGAGCGGCCCTGCGAGAATATTGGCGAAGATGAAATCGAAAGGCGCCGCCGCTTTGATGTCGTCATGATCGAACCCGGCGGCGGTCACCATCTTCAACCTGTCGCCGACCTCGTTGAGGGCTGCGTTTTCCGCTGCGATTTCCACCGATGTTTCGTCGATATCGCTGGCGAGAATCTCCCGGCCCCACAGCTTCGCCGCCGCAATAGCGAGCACCGCCGAGCCGCAGCCGAGATCGAGGATGGATTTCGGCGCCCAGCCGGCGAACCGGTCAAGCAGCGTCAAGCAACCCGCTGTCGTCGGATGATGTCCTGTACCGAAGGCTTGATTGGCGTCGATGCGGATCAGAATGTCGTCCGCTTCATTAGGCAGCTTGTCTGCGTCATGCACGCCGTAAAGCACAAAACGGCCGCATCTGACGACGCCCAGCCCTTCCAGCGAGTGCGCAACCCAGTCGATGTCGGGCAACTCTTCCAACTCTGCATCCCTGACCTGGTGTTCCGCCGCGATGGTTTCGACTGCCTCCATGTTCGGCATGTCTTCGAAATAGGCGTCGAGACGCCAGGCGCTGGCGCCGTCTTCAACCGTTGCGTCGTCTTTGCTCAGGCTGACGGCGCCCGCAGGCGGCCAGAGGACTTCGCCCAGCGCATCGCCAAGGGCTTCAAGCGGCGTCTTTTCGCCCGTCCATGTCAGTTTAAAAGATGTCTTGTTCACGCGGCCTCAACAAACGTATCGATCACTTTCTTGGGGCCGGAATGTTCGAAGTCAACGGTGAGTTTCTGCCCCTCGATGGAGGCGATCTTTCCGTAACCGAATTTCTGGTGGAAAACGCGCTGGCCCTTCTTGTATTTCGACTTGCCGGGCGCAGAGACGGAGACGGTCGCGCCCTTGCCCTCTATCAGCGGCGGTTCGGCGGCGGGACGCGATGACGCGGCGCGGGCGCGCCTCCAGCCCGGATTGTCATAATAGGCGTCGTCTTTCAGCTTCATGCCCTCAAAAGCGGAATGACTGGCGAGCGAGGAGGCGGCGTTGCCGTAAAGCCCCGGCTCCGACATCACTTCCACATGCTCTTCCGGCAACTCGTCGATGAAGCGCGACGGGATCGCCGCCTGCCATCGCCCATAGATCTGCCGGTTGGCGGCGAAGGAAATGCGGCAGCTTTCTTCGGCGCGCGTGACGCCCACATAGGCGAGGCGGCGTTCTTCCTCGAGCGCGGCGTTGCCTTTCTCGTCGAGCGAACGTTTCGAGGGAAAGATTTCCTCTTCCCAGCCAGGCAGGAACACAATTGGAAATTCGAGGCCCTTGGCCGCGTGCAGCGTCATCAGCCAGACTTGTCCGTCTACGGAGCTTTCGCTGAGTTCGGACACCAGCGCCACATGGTCGAGATAGGCTTCGAGCGTGTCGAATTCCGACACCGCCTGAATGAGTTCTTTCAAATTGTCGAGCTTGCCACCGGCCTGCGGGCTCTTGGAGTTCTTCCACATCTCAATATAGCCGGATTCTTCCAGCACGAGTTCGGCGAGGTCCGCAGGCGGCATGTCCTTCGCGTCTCGGGACCAGCGGTCGATGGTGTCGACGAAGTTGAGAAGCGAGCGGCGCGCCGCGGCGGCAAGGTCGTCGCTTTCAAGGGCGAGGCGCGAGGCGGTCATCAGCGGAACCTCATTCGCCCGCGCGATCTTGTGCAGCGTCTGCAGCGCCTTGTCGCCAAGCCCGCGCTTGGGCTTGTTCACCACGCGGTCGAAGGCGAGATCGTCATCGGCGGAGCGGATGAGGCGGAGATAGGCGAGGGCGTCGCGGGTCTCCTCGCGCTCGTAAAAGCGCGGGCCGCCAACGACCTTATAGGCAAGGCCCAGCGTGTTGAAGCGTTCCTCGAAGGCGCGCATTTGAAAAGACGCGCGCACCAGCACAGCCATGTCGGAGAGCGAACGGCCTTTCATCTGTTCGGCTTCGATGTCGTCGCCGATGAGGCGCGCTTCTTCTTCGCCGTCCCAGACGCCGCGCACTTTCACCTTTTCGCCTTCGTCGATGTCCGTCCACAGCGTCTTGCCGAGCCGTTCGGAATTGGCGGCGATCAGTCCTGACGCCGCGCCAAGAATTGACGGCGTCGAGCGGTAATTGCGTTCAAGACGGATGACCGTCGCGCCCGGGAAATCCTTTTCGAAGCGCAGGATGTTTTCGACTTCGGCGCCGCGCCAGCCATAGATCGACTGGTCGTCGTCGCCGACGCAACAGATGTTTTTGTGTTTCTGGGCGAGGAGGCGCAGCCAGAGATATTGCGCGACGTTCGTGTCCTGATACTCATCCACCAGCATGTAGCGAAAACGCCGCTGATACTCTTCGAGCACGTCGGGATTGTTCTGGAAGATCGTCAGATTGTGGACCAGCAAGTCGCCGAAATCGGCGGCGTTGAGCGTCGTCAGCCGCGACTGATAGGCCTTGTAGAGATCGATCCCGCGTCCGTCGGCGAAATGCCAGGCTTCGTTCTCGGGAACTTTGTCGGGCGTCAGGCCGCGGTTTTTCCAGCCATCGATGACGATGGCGAGCCCGCGACCGGTCCAGCGTTTGACGTCGAGATTGGCCGCCTCGATCACCTGCTTGGCGAGCCGCGCCTGATCGTCGGCGTCGAGAATGGTGAAATTGGATTTGAGCCCCACGAGCTCCGCATGGCGGCGCAGGATCTGCGCGCCGATGGAGTGGAAGGTGCCGAGCCATTTCATGCCCTCGACCGATTCCCCGACGAGCTTTTCGATGCGTTCCTTCATCTCGCGCGCCGCCTTGTTGGTGAAGGTGACGGCGAGAATCTGCCAGGCCTGCGCGCGGCCTGTATGGAGAAGATGGGCGAGCCGCGTGGTCAGCGCTCTCGTCTTGCCCGTGCCCGCGCCGGCCAGCATCAGGACGGGGCCTTCGGTGGCCAGCACGGCGGCCCGCTGCTCCTCATTCAGCCCTTCAAGATAGGGGGCGTTTTCGCCGGCGCCGGCCGCAGGCCGGGCCTCGCGGGCCGCTATGGCGCGTTCTGAAATGCTGGGCTTGCGATCGCTGGCGGAAGTCATGAACTTTGTGTACCGAAATGAGAACGATTCTGGAACATTAAGAAATATAGAGCCTTGATGGATTTGCAATATTGACCTGAATCGCGAGACTGGGCTCGCGGAGATAAGGGCCGGAGCGGCCCATAAAGAGGAGACCGATGGATGGCCGGAAAATTTGAGCTTTACAAGGACAAGGGCGGGGAGTTCCGCTTTCGCCTCAAGGCAGGCAATGGCGAGAAAATCCTTGCCAGCGAAGGCTATAAGGACAAATCCGGCGCTGAAAACGGCATTGCGTCAGTCAAGAAGAACGCGCCGGACGACGAGCGCTATGAACGCAAGACGTCGACCAACGGCAAGCATTATTTTAACCTCAAAGCCGCGAACCATCAGGTGATCGGCACCTCAGAGATGTATGAGGCTTCTTCCGGCATGGAAGGCGGCATTGAGTCGGTCAAAAACAATGCGCCCGGTGCTGAGATCGACGACCAGACCGGCTAAGTACGTAAATAGAGATTGTGAGAACGCCGCCCGTTGCGGGCGGCGTTTGCTTTTTATAAGCAGTTCTTTTCCGTCAGTGTGCAAGCGCTTCGCCATGACCGACAAACATGACCGATAAACCTGTATTTACGCATCGCATTGCAACCGAGGCTGATACGGACGCCATCGTCGGTTTGATGAAAGCGTCCATCGCCGAGAACATGAAGGGATTTCTGACGCCAGAAGAAATCGTGGCGGCGCAGGAAACCATGGGGCTCGATACGACGCTTCTTGAAGACGGGACCTATTTCGTGATCGAGGCGGAAAAGGACGGCAAAACTGTCATGGCCGGCTGCGGCGGCTGGGGCAAACGAAAAACGCTCTATGGCGGCAATCACACCAAAGGCCGCAATGATGCTTACGCCGATCCGGCGAAAGACGCTGCGCGCATTCGCGCCATGTACACCCATCCCGACTGGACGCGGCAGGGCGTCGGCACATTGTTGCTGGAGCTGGGCGAGAACGCGGCGCGTGCGGCGGGGTTCAAGTCGATAGAACTCGGGTCAACTGTGCCGGGAGAACCCCTTTATCGCGCGCGTGGCTATAAGGAAGTCAGCCGGGAAACGCAGATCGCCGCCAACGGTCACGTTAATACGATTATTCTCATGCGAAAGGCGCTTTAACACCCCTCTTGGAGAGGTCATGAGCCTTCTATCAGAGTCTCATTTCCTTCGAGCAGCTCATCGCTGCTGCTCAGGAGGTCGTCCGAACCGGCGTCCTGCTCAATAAAGCCGTCAAGCACTTCCTCGCAGTCGTCCTGAACAAAGGCGAGATCGTCAATCAGAAAACGCAGGATGTCGCCCGCTTCGGACGCATTTCCGCTCTTCATGCTGACCTCGATTTTTTTCGCGCGCCCGCCGACATAGTAAGCGCCGGCCATATTCATCCAGCGCACGGTTTTCTTGCTCCATTCGAACTCGGCATTTGCGTCTGGCAACGCGGCGCCGGTTTCGTCCCAGCCCTTGATGGTGACGGTAAAGGGTTCATTGTCGGCGCCGCCGGTGGGATAGATCGCCATGGTGGCGACGCAAACCGGCTGATCGAATTCGATGACCAGCGGCGCATTGAGATAATCATAATAGCCGGCGGCATAAGAGCCGCTGGGCGCAGCCGGATAGGTGCAAATCGAGTCATAATAGAAATGGCGTTGGCCGTCGCAAATCTGACGTTTGACGCCCTTGCCGAAATGAACGCCATAGTCTTTGGCGTAAGCTTCGCGAATGATGTCGCCATGGCGCCCTGGCGGGACTTCGAAGTCGATGACGCGATAGGGGCCCGCCATGTCTTCTGCGCTTCGCGTATCGCGCTTGATTACTTGTGTGATGGTCGCGGGATTTGTGTCGCCATCCGGATCGGGCCCGATGCCGTTTTCATGCACATAACCGTCCGGCGTGTCGACGGCGAAAGCAAGGCCGGAGGGAAAGGCGGCGCACAAGGCTCCGCCCGCAAGGCAGTTAAGAAAATGAAGTCGTTTCATCATGCGTTCCTCCCCAGCCCTAATAATACTCCGCAAAAAGATGGGTTCCAACTGTCATGCGTGGCGGTCAAAAAGCGTTGCAAAATCACATCACTAGTCACGCCGCCGCGGGCGTCGGCGGCGTCCGCGCCTTGACCCATCGGGGCGGCGCGGCCCTAATCGCTGGCGTCTGTCAGGGAGTTTTCATGTCCGGATTATTGTCTCGCTTTCTCACCGTCTTTCTGGTTTTTGCGCTTGCCGCGTGCGCCACATCCGAAGCGCCTTTGCCGCCGGAAATCGCCGCCGCCGCCGCGGATGCGCAAGAAGAGGACAGCGCGGCTGCACGCATGCGCGCTGACATTGCATGGCTGGCGGACGATGCGCGCGAGGGCAGGGAAGCGGGAACGCAAGGCTACGAAGACGCCGCCGATTATGTCGCCGCTCGCCTCAAAACCATGGGTGTTGAACCGGGCGCCGACGGACAGTGGAAACAAAAAGTTCCGCTTGTTTCGGGAACGCCTGTTCTTGAGGCGGCGGCGTTTTCCGTTACCTCACCTGAAGGAGAAGAACAAACACTGACAACGCTGGATGATTTCGTTGTCTATCCCTCTATTGCGTCGGATACTTTCGAGATTGCCGATGCCCCGGCCGTCTTCGTCGGCTATGGCGTGCATGCCCCGTCTTTCAATCATGACGATTACGCTGGCGTCGATGTGAAGGGTAAGGTCGTCGTTTATTTCTCCGGGGCGCCGGACATTTTCGATAATGAAAGCCGGGCGCATTTCAACTCGTCCAGCCTGAAGGCGAAGGAAGCGTCAGCGCGCGGCGCCGTGGGTGCGATCGTTCTGCCAAGCGCCGCTAGCGAAAAGCGCACGCCCTGGGAGCGTCGTATTGCAAACCCCCGCTATTCCCTCATGACATGGCGGTGGCCGGACGGCCGGCCGGAAACATCCGGCCCGAATATTCAAGGAACGGCCTTTATTCGCGCCGGCAAGGCGCCGCTCTTGTTTGATGGCGCGCCGGTGACTTACGAAGCCTTGCGCGCCGCGGCGAACGGCGAAGTCGAGATGCCTGGCGGGTTCGATCTTGCGGTGAAAGTCTCGATGGCGGGCGCGATGATGCGCGAGGATCTGACCAGTTCCAATGTCGCCGGCCTCATCCCCGGCGCCGATCCCGAATTGAAAGATGAATATGTCATCCTGACCGCCCATCTCGATCACATCGGGATCAATGAACGCCGTCTTGAAGAAGGCAAAGACGCGATCAATAACGGCGCCATGGATAACGCCACGGGTGTTGCGACCATGCTTGAGGCCGCACGCCGCTTCACGGAGGAAGGCGCGCCAAAAAGAAGCGTGCTGATCCTCGCCGTGACCGCAGAGGAAAAAGGTCTGCTCGGCGCAGATTACTTTGCGCATTTTCCAACGATCGGCGACGGCGAAATGGTCGCCAATGTCAATCTCGACATGCCAGTCATGTTGCACGAATTTACCGATGTGATCGCCTTTGGCGCGGAGCGGTCTTCTATCGGAGCAGTCATGAAGGCTGCGCTCGAAGAGACGCGCGTTGCGCTGGCGCCGGATCCGATCCCCGAACTCGGGATTTTCACACGCTCAGACCACTACCGCTTCGTTGAGAAAGGCGTGCCGTCAATCTTTTTATGGACCGGTTTTGCGAATGGCGGTGAAGAAAAATTCTGGGACTTCTACAAGAACCATTATCACAAACCGAGCGACGACATCACGCAACCGATTCTTTATGACGAGCTCGCGCGGTTTGCGGAGATCAATTACATCATTGCGCGCGCCCTCGCCAATGCCCCTCAAAAACCCGCGTGGAATGAAGGGGACTTCTTTGGCGATCTGTTCGCAAAATAAAAACGGCCCCCATGGGGCCGTTTTTCTGTTTCTGGCGCTTGATGTCCTGGCCTATTCGATAGCGTAGATCAGCGAGACTGTGACATTCACTTCCGATTCGCCCGCTTCCATGGGGACATTCGCGGCGGCGTCGGCCATCTCCATGCGCGCGGAATACATTTTCGGCTGCGGCGCCTGGGCGTAACCTTCCTGAATGGTGAGGAGTTTGCCGAGACGCACGCCCGCGGCGTCGGTTAGAAGTTCGGCCTTGCCTTTGGCGTCGGCGACGGCGTCGCGTCGTGCTTCTTCATAAAGCGGCTCAGGGTCCGAGAAGGAAAAGGAAATGCCGTTCAGGGAATTGGCGCCGGATTGCACAGCCTGATCGATGACCGAGCCGGCTTTGGACAGATCGCGCAGGCGCACAGTGACATTATTCGACGCGGTAAAGCCGATCACTTCAGGGTTGGACCGGTTTTTCTCGTAATCATAGCGCGGATTGATGGAGAGGCCGGAGGTCTGAATATCCTTGTCCGCGACGCCCAGTTCTTTCAGCTTTTTGATGGTCGCGGTCATGTCGGCGGAGTTCTGGCGCAGGGCGGCGGCTGCGTTCGGCGCTTCCGTGCGCACGCCAATATTAATGGACGCCATATCGGGCGCGGCGGCGGCGCGGCCTTCGCCGGTGACGGTAATGGTGCGCACGGCTTCGGCGGAATCGGCGGCGCTGGCGGCCGGGGCGGCGCAACCGGCGACGATCAGTGCGGCGGCGGGGATAAGTGCAGAACGCATGAGATTTGGCTCCTTTTTAAGGTATCGTTGATGTGCAGGCCCGGCGCGGCGAAATCATGGCGGTGATTTTGCGGCAATGTGTCAACAAGGATGGGGGCTTTCAAGTTCGTGTGAGGACGCCAAAAGGCGGCGCGGGCGCTGGTCTTTCGCGTTTCTTCGATAGCTGATAAGACGGCGTTTCTCTTGAGCCGCGCCGTCCTGGCGCGTTGAAAGGGCCTGTAGCTCAACGGTTAGAGCTGGCGGCTCATAACCGCTAGGTTGGGGGTTCGAGTCCCTCCGGGCCCACCATTTATTGAATTAAATCAATAACTTAGCGGTATTCGATTTTCTTGGGTAACAGCTTTTACGCCGTTTTAGCCCATTTGGGTAACAATCTGGGTAACACTGGTTCGCGCTAGGGCCCAGAAAAACGGAAAGGCTCTTACCATGAAAACGCTCCGAATGACGGACCGTTGGATACGGACGATCTCGGTTGAATCCGGCCGTGAAGAATACTGTGACAGCGTCGTGCGCGGGCTTCGCCTGCGCGTCTCGTCCGCGTCAAAAAAATGGTCGGCGGTGACGCGCCGCGGCGGCAAGCAGATGCGCACCAATATCGGTGACTATCCCGAGATTTCTCTCGGCGACGCCCGGAAGCACGCCGACCATATTCTCAATTCAAAGACGGAAGCGGCGGCGCGGGGCGAGACCCTGACAGATGACGATCTCTTCCCGTCACTCCAGACCCTCTGTGAAGACTATGTCGAGCAGATGAAGGCGAAAGGGCAGAGATCGCATGACGCCTATCATCGCGCGCTCATTCGCAGCGATCACAGCTTCTGCAATTACATGGAACGGGTGCTCAAGCGACCGGCGCGCGTCGTGGATGTGAAGCAGGAGCATGCCGTCGACTGGCTGCGCGAGACCTATCAGCGCTCGGCGGCGCACTCGCGCCATTGCCGCGCCTATCTCCACGCGGTCTTCGCCTGGGCGATCAAGGCCAATCTTGATTTCACGACGAACGCCAGTCGCAAGAATTACGGCATCACCGTCAATCCCGTAGCGGGAACGCCGACGGGTCCGAAGGCGACGCCGCGCCAGCGCGTTCTTTCAAGGGAAGAGCTGAAAAAGATCTGGGAAAAGCTGCCTGACGCCTGCGATCCGCGCACGACCGCCGCGATCCGCATGGTCATGTGCATGGGCGGCCTGCGCATCACCGAAATCTCCGCCTCGAAAAAGGACTGGTACAAGGACGGCTGGCTGTGCCTGCCGACAACCAAGAACAAGCGCGAGCATCATGTGCCGCTGACCAAACATGCGCAACTGCAATACCAGATCGCGCTCGCGGTCACGAATTCGGAAAGCGACTATCTCTTTCCGAATACCTATGACATCCGCAAGCCGATCGACCCGACGTCCCTCGGCAAGGTCGCACGGCGCCTGATGAGCGATTTCGGGATCGAGCCCTTCCAGCTGAAGGACTTGCGCCGCACCTTCAAGACGCATCTCCTTGATGGCGAATATGTCGAAGAGCGCGAAATCGATATCTGGCACAATCACGGCCAGCATTCCGATGTGGCGCGCAAGCACTACACCTGGGCGGAATACAAATCCGTCAAGCAGCGCGTCGCAGAAAAAGTGGATGCGTTTCTCAACGAGGTGGGCATCTAAAGTCAGGGCAGACCTTACCCGACAAAAACCACTTTTGTAGGGTAAGGCGCTAAATTAGAGTATTGACTAAGCAAAATGGCGTGAAGGGATATATCTCTCTGTTTTAGCAATTATGTCTGCAATTATTTTACCGCTTTATTGGCGAGTATGCTTCTTGCCCAATATCGCTGTTTCTCGTTGGCAACCTTTATCCTATCGCCTAGGCTCCTGTTCGAATTGAGCGGGGGCGTGAATAAAAATGCAAAATTGGCAGATTGAAGATGTCTCATTCTTGACGATGGGAGTCGCCGCAGTGGTTTTGCTCGCTGCGATTTCACTCTCGATGATGTTGATGAAAACTGTTCGTGCGTGGCATGCCTCACGCAAACCGATAAAGCTGATACTTGACGATTCTCCATTGAGTCCGAATGCAGGATACTGGTTCGGCGTAGGTATACGAAAAGAAGCATTGCGCGATGCTCAGGCGTCTGAACCGTCTGCAGTGTTTACAATTGGCGATTGGACGAAAGATGTTGGCAATATCGGTGAACTAATCACCACGCTTCTCCATGTGACTACTGGCTGGCGCCAGCTTCCATCGCAGCCGGACGGAGATCACGGTATCGACGGTATTTTCGTTCGAAAGAAAAAGGCCGGATACGAAGTACGCTTCGTTGAAACCAAGACCGTAACTGATTCCGATCCTTTGAAATGGTATAGAGAAGACCAATTAAGCGCTGTCGGACTAAGACGTCGACTAGATACACTTCGTCGAATTTATGAACCGGCCGACAAGCAGCATATGTGTCAGGGAAATATTGACGCGCTGAAAAATGCGATAGATCGGCGGTCCGTGCATATTTCTAGTTTGCTGTATGGGCACATCCTGAAAACAGGAGAAACACACATTTATTCCGCGAACAAGGACGGCGACCTTAATATACAATCGAAAGTAACGCTCAATTCCGATGAACATCATTATATCTTTGAGGGGCTGGCGATCGGACTTTCAAGATTTGATAGACGAAATCGGTATATTCAGGATCAAGTTGCGATGGCGGACAATAACGGCGAAGATCTTCTCGAAGGCCGTGATCATATTCAAGAAATTGCGTAATGGAACGCGCTACATCGTTACACGATTAAGCAACCCCAAATCTCGAAACCAGTGAGCAGGCGATTCGAACTTACTGGGCGGGCATTATTGAATTCGCCGAGAGTACTCTTATGCCTTACGCGACTTGAAAACCACCTTAACTCACATCAATGGCTTGAACCCGCAGGATCCTTTGCAACCAGATACTGGCCCCTCAGCCAATATCTGAGAGATCTTACGTTTACACCGAGCACAGGGCACGTAGAAATTGCGCTCTTCGAGCTGACGTGGAGTTGCCGCATTGTTTCTGGTGTCGAAGTAAGTAGGCCGCCACCTGTCAATAAGATCTCCTGGGACAAGTTTCCAAAGGTCTCCATGGGTCTGGTTGCGCTCATCTAACTTGGCGACATTGGTCCTCTGGTAGAGATTTGTTTCCGCGAAAGCTCTAACTTGAACAACCGGGCCCGGCTTAGCTCCAGATCCAAGCCCGTTACCCTGTTGATGCGGCGAAGTTGACTCGGCCAGCGACAGACCAAACTCGAGATCGTGAAATTCCTCCGAGGACTCGGCACCTCGCCCAGTGGACTTCAGGCTCACTCGCGCGACATAGTCATGATCGATCTGTAGGTTGCATTCGATCCGTTCAAGCAATGGCTGCGCTTTGGAGTCAACTTCGACCTTCACGATGCATAAAGAGCGTCGAGGATCGTTCGGCGAGGTCTTTCCGAGCCTTACCGGCTTTGCAACCTCCACTACCGCGACGCCCTCCCGTGGGTCCACGCAAAACAGGCGCGTGTTGGCGACGTTCTGCGTCTCGTTCTCGATCGGAAGGGTCCAACCGGCATCAACGAGAGCGTGATAAGTGCCCCGGCCCGACGTGTCTGCGACCAGTATTTCGATCGGTTTTGACAGTTTGAGCCTTAGCCCATCATTCGCTATCCAAGCAGCGCCTTCGGCGATGATACGGTCTCCATTTTCGATCCGCGGAACCCTCCCCACAAACCTTTCCGTCAGGCCATCCCGAATTGCCGGCATGTTGACCATCCCGCCAGTTGCCAGGCAGAGTTCGATGTCCTGGTAAGTCAGCTGCGCCTGCTCCAGTATCTCATCGATCCGAGCTAGCCCACGCGCGACAATGCTAGAACTAAGTTCCTCGAGTTCAGCCCGGGTGACCGATGCAAGGAGATTTTTTCCGGGCCCATCCGCCTTGAGGTAGTTCCGCACGATCACGTCTTCGGTATCGACCTTGGGGTCGGACAAATGTATCTTCAGGATTTCGCATTGGTGCAGCAGCTTCGCCGCCATGCCTGGTTGCTCGAGAGCCGTGATGTCTTCCAAGCCATGCGCAGAAGCATGCTTTTCGCGTAGGTGATTTCGTAGCCGTTCGTCGAACCTGTCACCGCCAACTTCGTTGTCGCCAAGATTTCTGACCTGCATGATCGCACCACCAGTGATGCGGCAGAGCGTCAAGTCGAGCGTGCCGCCACCCCAATCGAATACCAGTATGGATCTTCCTTCGAGGCGCGCCAACTCGCGGCCAAGGTCAGGTTGCGCACGAAGGTGAGCATAAAGAGCAGCTACCGGCTCGTGTACAAACTGCACGACGCCAATGCCGGCTTTCCGGGCCGCTTCGCGAAGGGCTCGGCGCTCAGGCCCTCCGAAGTCGACTGGAATGGTAAAGACCGCTCGAGCGAGATCATGCGCAGGTGCACCGCCTCGTGCGATGGATGCGTCGGCTTTCAAGTGTCGGAGGACTTCGGCGACGGCATCAGTAGGCTCAACAGGTCTGCCATCCACGAATATGGGACCATCTCGCCTGAGCGACATCTTCGGAGATCGAACGAAGCCTGGTGGGGCGCCACCTTCGGTGATGTCCATGTTCTCGCGTGCTTTGCGTCCAACTACGATGTCCGCGCCACGGTACCAGATGACTGACGGATGAGGGCGACGGGTAACTGGATCTACGAGAGCGAGGGCGCGCCCCCCTACGGAGACCGCCGCGAGACTGTTCGTTGTTCCAAAGTCGATGCCGAAGACGGTCTCACTCATTCCTTAGCCTCTTCAATAACTGAAAGCGCGGCTTTCACGCGTCGAAGCGCAGTTTCCGGCGCTGAAGGGTCGATTTCTAGAGCGTCAATAGCATCCGCAAGTAGAGGGCCAAGTCGTTCACCCAGAAGCACCTTCTGCTCGGCTTTTGTCTCCGTCAGATCGTGACCCCAATGATGGCGCTCAGCTGCAAGGGTCTGCTCCAATTGGGCGATGGCGGCGTCGCGTTCAGTGATGGATGTCCTTGCATTTTCAAGCTCGATGCGAAGCTTTTCGATCTTTCGGTTCGCATCATCGAGGCGATGTCGAACGTCATTGGAAATGTTCCTCTCGCGCGCCCGTTCTTCTTCCGCGACCTTGACCATCCGGTCGCCGACTGCCGCCATTGCAGCTGCAATGCGAAGCTCACCAATCCTTCCCTTCTGAACGGCTCGCTGAGCCGCCCGCGTAGCCGTCTTCAAATCTTTGAAGAGAACTGGAGGAAGTTGTTCCGCGACCTGCCACGTTTTAAGCGACCGTTTCTCGACAAGCCAACAAATGGCGATCCGCAGAATATTTTCAGCGCGCCTCTTATCGTCCGTCTTTTCAGAACCTAGGCCTGCGAAGAGTTCACGCAGAACGGATTTGAAGATGCGTCCTGCATCGTGGTCCTGCGGGTCGAAGGCTTCCCCAAGTTGCTCATTCAGGCGCGCCTGTGCGGCCCCCCATATCCATGCATCGACTGGCTCCGGCGGTGAGGCTTGGGCCATCAAACTCCAGAGGCGCACCGCGTCGGGGTCCTTAGATGACATGAGCTTGACGGCCTCCTCTTGGTCCGCAGGGCGGAAGCGCTTAACTTTATTCTTGCGAAGAACCTTGAAAAATTCCGAGGGGCTCGCACGATGTTCGCCGAAATACCCCACAAGTGTGGGAGGAATTTCAACTTCGTCAGGCGGGGCGCTCTGGGCGTTATTCGGCCCCTCTGCCTGCTTCTGGGTATCCGTGCTATCGGCCTTGGTTCCTGGCTTCTCTTCTTTCTCGGTCACGTTGATGCTTGCTCCAGGTATTTGCTCGCCCATCGGCTGAAGGGATAGACTTCGGCAATTTGCGTTAGTGGTTCCAAGGCGCACTCGGTCGAACCGAGTCTCCACGCTGATGCAGCCCATATGGCGAACGCCTTCTGGTGATCAGTTGCGTCGAATAGGTCGGAATATGCGAGCGTCCTACACTCCTCATCCAGGATCGGACTCCATCGCCGCTGTGCAGTGAGATGTTTTGAAAGTTCAAGCATCCGCCCTGTCCCGTGATCGATTGGACAAACTGGCCGTCGAGTGATGTTCCCCAGTGGGTGCGGCAGGCTGGCGGAGGTTGGGTTTGATAGCAGCTCGATAGCCAAGTCTAGCTCCCAATATCCCGTGCGGGCTCCACTCTCTCTAAGGTCGTTCAAGGAGAAGCGTATTATGCAGGTAATCAACCTTGCGAGTGGCCGCGGGAAGTCCTTTAGGACATCGAGCGCACGTCCGTACAGTTCTCTATAGCGGGAGAATGGAGTGGTGAGCTTCTCACCTTCTGGTCGCTCTTTGATTAGAACCCCGAGGCAATAGTCGGCTAGGCCTGAGGCATATTCCTTTCCTGATCCCTGAGTCCTTTCATCTCCGAGAAAGGAGCCAATCGAACTTCTGGTTATCGCTTCTGACGCTAGGATTTCGGAGAACGCTTGCTCCACGCGCTTCAATTCAGTTTCTTGCGCAATACGGAACGAGAAATCATAATCAGTCGCAACGGGTGTAGCTTTAGGTTCAGATGCATTAACCAGTTCAAGCCTCAATTCAGCTTGGAACGTCGTCGATATTATCTTTTTGAGTTTGTCAGCGGAGACCGGCTTTTGTTGAACGCCGTCCAGGCGAACAATTGCATGGCTTGTGTTCGCAACAGCAATTTCTGATAACGCTAAGGTCGATCGGACGACCGCTTGCCCGCTCGGTTCGCGGCCGCGCAGCATGATGAACGGCCGCTCTACGCGATGTTTGGCGTAGACATGGTCGTAGAACTCGGACTGGTTCGGAAAAACGGATGAGCAGAACGGGCAGGAAAAGCTAGGCTCCCTTACTGGCCCCGGATCAGGGGTAGTTTCGGTACCTTCATAAAAGGCATCTAGGTCACTCTCGCGTATCCATCCGACAGTCGGCATTTGGACCTTTCGTGTGCAATCCTCTACCGTTCATTGAACGAAAAAAAACCTTATGGTCTTCATAAATTTGCTCGAATACAATACTCGGTCAATCCGAGCGTCAAAAAGATAACCACATTACTTGCTCCACGACGACCGCATTAACGCCTCAAAATCCCGGCGGGACAGGACCTCGGCGCAATCGCGCCAATCTTCGTGGCTCGGACTGCTTGAAGCGTTGTAGCGAAGGTCGAACCCAGTCGCTTTCTCTTGGGCGTTAATGTACTCATCCATCCGTACACCTAGCTCTTCAATATCTTCGATCCAGTCGTCCTGAATCGTATCCGGCAATGAGCCGAAAAGATCGTACCGATCACGCATCCGTTCCGACAAGCGATCATAGACTTTTTCGTCAACTGTCCCTTCGTTCACCAGGTTGAGCATATCAACTTTTTCGCGCGTCTGACCGAACCGCTTTATTCGGCCGATCCGCTGCTCCAACCGGGTTGGGTTCCAAGGCAAGTCGATATTAATGAGCGTGCCGAGCGTTTGAAGATTGAGGCCCTCACACGCAGCATCTGTTGCGACCATGATTTTCAATTCATGATCTGCAACCATCTCTTTGAGCGTTTCGCGTTCAATGCTGACGCTTTCTCCTTTGCGATAAAGTCTGCTCCTTGAGGCGCCGGCATAAAGCCCGACAGGTAGGTCAGGATACTTCGCCGCGAGCGCGTCCGCGCACCACTTCGCCGTATCGTAATACTGGCTAAAAATGATCGCGCCGTGGTCGAGCCACTTTTCTCGTTCAAGAAAATGGATGACCGCGTCGATCTTCGGATCAGATGTCATGCCTTCGAGCCTCGCAATCAGGCGACGCAAAACATCCAGTTCCTCGGGGGCTTCAGATGACAGGGCTTGTTCTTCGTCGCCAGTGTCGGCCACGACAGTCTGACCTGCGATAAGCGCGCGAGCTGTGCTCAATCCGGCGGCGATACTGGAGCAGATCCGCTGCTCCATGAGGTTCTTCATGAAGCCGCTGCCCTGACCGCGTTTTGCGAGTGCTTTGCCGAAATTTCGCGCTTCACGGTAGGCTTCACGAAAATCCTCGCTGGTGCGTAGCGCCTTGCCCTCAAAAAGCGCGTCAAACCTTTGCACATCGCGGACGAATTCCCTGTCCGGGTGCAGATCAACGCCAATCTTTGGCAGCAATCCTGATTCTTCGAGATCGCTGCGTTTACGGAGTACAACGTGCCGCGTGAAGGGGTTTTCACGCTGGAAAAAAGTCGCCTCCGAAATTCGCCTTTCGATCTCTTCTTCGAAAAGCTCTCGCGTCTCAATACTGAGGTCGGTCAGCGGACGGTTGCTGTCGGCTAATTTGTCATCGAGCGCGAGGTCTTCGCGGATGGCGCTGAAGAGCCGCCGCGCCCTCGGTTCCTCCGTTGATTTCACCAACGGAAGAGGGGAGCGCAGGAGATCCCAGGCATGAGCCAAAGTTGTGATGTCTTGCTGTCCGGAAATTATCGGCAACACCTCTGCCGGCGTGTGCCATTTCGCGAAATCGTTTCCGAGGACGAAGTTTCCGGCGCCCTGATGAAGAATGCCGACAAGGTCCCAAAGGTCTTCCGGACGCGTTTGGATCGGGGTTGCTGTGCCCAGCAACACATGATCGCTGCGGGCTGCAATCTCCCGAGCGAACGACAGAAGCTCATTCGGCGACCCGGCGTCAGGGCCAAACCCCTGACGGCTGCGCGCCTTGTGGGCTTCATCGAGAATCACAACACCGAAACGCAACGACATTAGGTGCTGCTTTTCAAGACTGTGTCGCATCATCAGGCCGGTCGAAATGATACCGATCCGAAGGGGGCAGTTGACGATCTGCTCGCGCCCTGCTGGTGAAATCGCCCGGTCCTCAGGATCGAGCCAGACTTTCTTTTGCGTATCCCAGCGTGCGCAGGGTATGCCGAGTTTATCGATCATCTCGGTCTGCCACTGCTCGCAAAGGGTGGCGGGCGCGAATATGACGACCGGCTTTTGACGCTTATCTTCACGGTCGCGCAACAGGCACAAGGCTAGCGCCGCCGTTCCGAGCGACAGTGTTTTGCCAAGGCCGACTTCATCGGCAAGTAGCAATCGAACAATGCCGTAATTTTCAAAGTGACGCAGGCACTCGGTCAGGAACCCTTGTTGCCAGGGGCGCAGTGAGAACCCCTCGCGATAGAGCGGGGACTCGATCAAGGCCGCCGGGGCCAGGTCTTCGGCGTCCTCGATCTCTTCGAATTGCACTTCGCGACGATTGCCACGGCGCGCGACTTCCCGGATCACGGCGCGCGGCAATTCCTTGGCGGCGTTCCATAGGAATTCGAACTCCTCTTCTATCCATTTGACGCCTTCGGGCGAGGCGTCCTCCCAGAGGATTTCATAGTGTTTTCTCCAACCGCTGCGCGTCTCATTCATCGACCCGATGAAGCCGAGCTTGCGGCCGTCTCTCAGCTCGATCACCCCGGCCTTGCCATGAAGGAATCCGCAAACGGAATCCGGCGCCACGCGAACCGCTTGCCCGTGCTTTTCAAGAAACGTGTCCAACAGCCGATAGCGCTCGCGTTGTAAGAGCGCTTCACCCTCCATCTCGCCCGCGTTCCAGCGACCAAGCATTTTCGCTTCCCGCAGCTTGGCGATCTTCAGATCGTCCGGGTGGATATCGACATTACAAACGATCTTCACGTCCGGAATTTTGTGCAGCGCTTCGCCTGCAACCTCGAACAAGGAACTCGTGAAATACCCGGCGATCCGGCGATAGCTGCGCGCGCCGTCGAGATGCTCCAGAAGCATGGATTGATCGAGCGGCCGCGTGCGGGAGGAGAAACGCCGGATCGTCATGAGTTACAGCGCCCCCATACGGTCAATTGCCAATCGCTCTCATATTCTTGAGCCGCGCCCCGAGAACTTCGGCCGCGTCGCGAACCTCGCTTTCCGGCGCCTTGCGTTCAAAGAACTCCATGAGGTCGATCAGGATCGAACGCACCTCAAGAAAGTCGGGCAGGTCGATCTGGATTTGTTCAAGAACCGTTTGCGGCTCAACCTCATCGATGATCTGCCTGAGGCCGATGATAAGACGGCCAAGCCAGGTGCCGCCGATCTCGGTGCTGTCGGTCAGGTCGCGCGTCTCAAACGCGGTCACGCTTTTCAGCTTTGCGGCGTTCGCGGAAACGCTGCTCATCACTTTCGTGTAGTCTTCAACGCGGAACGCCTTCGCAAAATTCTGGTAATTGTCGAGCTTGCTCGCCCCGGTCGTCTCCATATCCATCATGCGCACATAGAAGCGCTGTATGCCGGAAAGCCGCGCCCAGGTTTCCGCATCAAGACCTTCAGGAACGAGAAGGCTGTTCGCCGCCTCGGCCGCCTGCTGGACAATTTCGTCAACGACCGTGACCTCGCCCCTCGCTTTCGGGCGAAGCGCGAAGCTCGTGACATCCTCGCCGCCAATCTGCGTATAGGCGGTCAGAACCTTCAATGCCGCCGCATAACCGGCCATCTGCAAATCGGAATCGTTGAAGACGGGCTCGCCCATCTTGTCCTTCACCTCCTCATTGAGGTTCAGCATGCTTTCGATCTGACGTGCGACCTCGGTGCGCACAGCGGGGAGAATGCGCTGCTTGAAGCCGGGCTTGTCGCCGGGCGGGCGCTTACGCAGCATCAGGATCACCGTGCCCTGAACATAGCCGCCCTTTTTCAATTCGGAGGTTGTTTCCGTCGCAATGTACCAGGCGGCAACGACCTGAAGGCCGGCCGCCCAAAAAATCCCAATCATGTCTGACCAAACGCCGGTGTCCTGATGGGTGAACATGACGCATTGCATGCCATTATCGGGCATATGGTCCGCCATCGCCTTGTAGGCGTCGACCATGCCTTTTCGGAAATCGTCGCCAGAACCCTTGATTACAAGCGCTCGACGGGAGTCCCACACCCATTCATCGAACGGGGTGGGCGGATTCTTGCGCAACCAGGCGATGAAAAACTCGGTGATCTCGTGGTAGTTCACTGCATCAGCATAAGGAGGGTCGGTTATCCAGTAATCGCAAGAGCTAGCTGGCTCGTCGGCTGAGCCAGAAACCACGTCTCGCTTAACGTTCGGAAGGGGTGAAGAAGCCATCTTGAATGATCCCGAACCGAAGCCAGACCACGAACGCGTGGCATAATTATAAAAGGTATTAAGGGCTTGGTTCGAGAAAACCCCTTTGGGGCCACCGAGCCCTCCACCTTGTGAAGTAGCCCAGCGGCAGAGTCGCGAATTGAAATCTGCCATCTTGGCAAGATTCAGCCACCCAAGTGGAGCTGCTTCAGATTTACGCCACGCGGTCTGAGCCAACGCCTGCAATAATATCTGGCGTGCGTTGAAGAGATGATGCCAATGAGTCCATCCCCGCTCTCTAATAGGCTGGTTAGTATTATAGCCCGGCTCGATATCCATATCAGTGACAATTCCTTCAGATTGCCAAGATGATAAGTTATCGGCCACGATCTCCTCAACCTTGCGTTCTCGCTCCAAATCAGCTTCGGACACACCGAGAAAATAGGTATTTTGGCGTGCTTCGTAGATCGAGTCTTTCGTGATCCACTGAATCGCGTAGAGTCGTTCTTGGAAGATGTCGTCTTCACGCGGGATGAAATCAAATTTTTCCCATCGGCGTAGTCTGTTGAGGGTTGATCCATCTGGTCCGCGATAATCTCCGCGCAGGGTTTTCACTGACGTTCGATAGGTACGGCCATCAAGCTCGTAGATGAGGGCGCCATCGTCTACGGTGCCTTTCTCCGCTTCCTTCAGTTCCTTCTTCGAGACATCACTCACGACTTCGATATCAAAGCGCTTGTTCGCATGATCAGGTCTAAGCCGCGCGATCGCGCCGAGCTTCGGCGAGATCACCCGGCTTGGCAGCATCGGCACCATCCATCCGGTTTCGGGGCACTTAGTCTCTACGCAATAGAGATAGGCTTTGCCACGATTGCCATGTTCGTCGTGTTCAACGCCGAGATCGATTAGTTCCCTGTCGACGATCTCCGTTACCGCTTTCTGGGCTTTTTCGAAATTGGCGCGTTCCTTCTTAGAAGCGCCGATGATGTTCATTGCGCCCCATGTCAACATGCAAGCGATCGGATTAAGGTCGGCGGCATAGGCGTCACAGCCCATCCTGGCAGCTTCAAACGGGATAGATCCGCCACCGGAGAATGTGTCTCCGACACGCGGGCGATGACCAAAGCGCAATATCCCTAATTGTTCGATTAGCTCAGGGAATGAGTTCGCCTTGATGCCCCATGCCTTGTAGTGTGCGTTAACTGCGGACCAAATCGGTGAATAGAGCCAAGTCTGATCGACCTCCTCGGGCCGCTTGCACAAATCGGCCTTTTCCTCATAGGTCGAAAACGTTGCGAGAGCGCGTTCGATCAGCTCAAGTTTTGTTCCATCTGAGACATCGCGGTTCCACCGAAGCGTAATACCTTCTTCATCTGCATCGAATGGGCATTCAAGGTTTTCATAGCGATCGCCATTCCCCTTCTTGTCACGTGCGGTAAACGAAAAGAATTTCCACGGATTTGAGATGGTAAGTCGTGCGGCAATGTCCTTCGGCTTCAGCTCGTTTTGAGCAAACGCACGACGCGCGAGCGCGTGGTCATCGAACGCCAAGAGTTTCTCCAGAATCGCCAAATCTTTCTGGTTGTCGCCGGTCTCCGGAAGTAAGCAGCCTAACACAATAGATCGAACAAGGATCAATGGCTTGCGTCCTTTCCAATAGGAGCCAAGACCGGTAAGTGTTTGCGCAGCGACCGCTTTCCGCTCTTTCTGCGCCTCGAACGAAACTTTCTGCGCTGGGAATACCGACTCAATGAGGGCAGGGGCGTCTTTTAGGGCGAAGGGCGTCAGTTTCGTCACTCGGAATCATCCTGGAAAAGGTCAAGCGTCGGACGGTCGCCGGGCTTTGTGAGTTCGCGGCGCGCGCGCGGTTGCAGGAGGTCGCTTTGGGCGATGTCGCCAAGGGCGTGCTTTAGGGCGAGGCGCCAGCCTTTGCCCGCATCTTTGTAGGTGCCGGTGGCGATCGCCGTCATGCCGAAGAGCCACCAGCGTTCTTCCGGGCGAAGCGCTAGCCAGTTGCGTACGGCGATCGGGATCTTGTCGAGATCGAGATCTTCAACCGCCCAGGCGAGGACGCAAAGCTCCTTGCCGAGAAGCCGATCGACCTTGTTATTGCCGGATTTCCATGCCGACGTTTTTAGATCATGGCCTTTTAGCCGCGCATTGAACGCGCGCTGCACTTCAGCGCGAATCGCCGTCCAGCGCGCGCGATCGAGCCGCACACGGTCGATCACCGAAAACTCATCGCTCGTCGCCTGAAGACCCAGATATTCCCTGATCTCGACCTTGCCGGCGTTGGCTTTTGGAATGAGCACGTCGAAATGGTGCGGATCAGATGTCGCCGGCACGCCGAACCCTAGGGTCGGTTTGGAAATCGGGTCCGGGTCGATCTTTCGTGATGCGCTTGCTCTCGCCATTGCCTCAGCCTTCCTGAACGACGTCGCCTGGGCGTAATTCGAGACTGGCGAGCTTCGCAAACTCTTTCACGTCGAAGCCGCTTTCGAATGTGATGCCGTCCGCGATCGTCACCGCCACAAGCGCGGCGTGATCATTCAACACTTCGCGCAAACTATTGACGACGCCTTCGATGATCTCGGCGGTGATTTCGCGCTCCTGAAATCTCACCGAAACCGTATGCTCGCCTTCGCCGATTTCGATGCGCACGCCCTTGAAGAGGGTGTTCGCGCTATCCCGGAAACGGTTGATAACGCCGAAGACCTTGTCCGTATCGTCGAGGGTCACCCGCTTCTTCTGGAGCCGCGCCGGCTTGGCGTCATCGACCTGGACGCTTGTGTCGCCGCGCGCCGGGATCTTGAAATCGGCGCTCTTGGTCGCTTCCCCGGATTGGGCGTAGACAAGCAATCGGACTTCATTCGCGCCGATCTCGAACGGCGCGTCATACTCAACCCCGTCTTTCGGATTGGACCCGTCTGTCGTGTAACGCAGTTTGGCGCGGGGCGAGGCTTGCAGCGTCACCTTGCGCTTATCCGCCGCCGGTTCGACCTGATGCCGGATCTTGATATCGGCGAGCCATCGGACCGACGGGCCAGGCTCAAATTGCCCGGTCGGGTCCTTCGCCCAGAAATAGAGCGAGCCCTCTTCGGTTCTGAAATTGTCGAGGTCATCGACTTTCGGATCGGCCTCGCTGACCGCCGCTTTTGTCGAGTAGTGAATATGCGGGCTGTCGCCGGCATGGCGCGGGGTCAGCATCAGAATCGAGGCGCCGTCATCGCCGCTTGTTTGAACGGTGACGTTGACGCTCGATTTTTCCGTGGGGAAGGGACCCTTCTCGATATAGCCGTCTTCGCCGAGCCGCCAGCGACCTTGCTTCAGTGCTTCCTGTTTCAGCGCGTCCATGCCGCCGGACCCGGGCATCCACGTCCATGCCGGATTGCTCCTTGCGCGGCTGACGACGTCTTTCCATGGCGTGCGGCGATTGTCCTTTCCGGAGGGCCAAAGGTAGGCCTCCGCCATCGCGAAGGCCTCTTCGTAGTTTCCGGCAAGATCGAGCGTCAGTTTATAATTCGCGCGCGGGCTCGCCAGCAGCCGCTCGATCTGAACTTCCGCAGACTGATCGCCGTCTCCGATCTTGAGACCATTATCGATCGTGACCGGCGCCAGATGTTCGCGATCGTCGATCTCTTCAACGCTCGGGAAATAGAGCCGGTTATAACCGGCCGACAGCGCCTTGTTGAACCGGTCCTCGGCTTCCTCGAGGCGATCGCGCGCCTCTTCATAAAGCGTGTCGCCGGGCTTTAAGCGCTTTGCGATTTGCTCAATCGCATAAAGTTCGCGAAGCCGGTCCTCGACCGCGTCTGCGAGGTGGCTATCCTGACCCGTCAGGACCAGCATATTGTTCTTGTCCTGCTGATAGTCGAAGAAATTCTGTAAATCCTTGGGCGGCACTTTGCCGTCAGCGCGGATAACAATCAGAACGCGCGGTCCGCTGAGTTTCAAATCATCGAGCTTCGGCAGAACCTGCAGTTCCTGATAGGCTTTGCGACTCTCAGGCTGCAATATGCCCGTCAATCGATTGATCAGCGCCTGATCGATTTTGGGTTGCGGGATTTCCTTCGCCGTGCGTTCGATCTGGCGCGAGAGATTCTCCGTTTCCTTGACGTAGAATCGTTGATCCTCCCGGTGAAGATACCACGCCTGCTCGCGCAGTCGCGTCAGGGCTTCCAGAAATTCATCCGGCTTGCGATTTGGCGCAGACAGGAACTCGATAATCTCGCTATCGGACAAGCCAATTCGCCCGCCGACCGCGCGCGACAGTGACGAGGCAAGAAGCAGCGTCATCACCTGTTGCGCGGCGTCGTTGCCGAGTTCGTCATCGATCGTCTCCGCAATGGCGTTGCCATTGTCGGAAATGTCGCGCGTAACGGCGGGCAGAAGTTTCGGCGCGATGCGTTCGATTTCGTCGCGCACCTGATCGTCCTCAAGATCGAGATGCTGCGTCCCGATAAGAAAAACATCGTCTGATTCTCGTTGCTCGACGCTTTTCAGAAGTCTGGCGGTGAACTGCATCAGGCCGCGTGTTTGTCGAAAGCCTTCGTTCTCCTTGAACAAGGCGACGAGGTGCTTGAATGACGGATGAAACGGATAGGTCTCGCGCACCTGTTCAGTGATCTGTTCGATACTGGACGCGACGATATAGCCGCCGCCTTCAGCCTTCTTCACCTGCGCGGCATATTCTTCGGCGATATCCGCGATCACGCGATCATCGGGCAGTTCATCGATGAGCCGTTTTTTCAGGATTTCGTAGATTTCATTCCCGTTGAGCTGGACCGGCGTGATCGTCATCGCCTGGCGCCGGGTCTCCGATTTGAGATTCTCAACGGCCTCTTTCAGCGCCTTGGTCTGGTTCGCATAGCTCCCGGCGAGGTTCGCGACGATAATGGCGCAGTTTGGCAATTCTATCGCGGCGCTCATCAGGGAGCTCAGGCTGTAGACAACCATGTCTGCAAGCGTACCGTTCCCATAAGACTGCGTCGCGGCGTTTTGCAGATAGGGCGGCAGCTCGTCGAGGAGAATCAGGGTGGGCGCATCGCCTATGATCTCCTTCCACATTCTTTGGTCGACTGATTTCGGACCGTTGACCCAATGCGGCTTGATCTTTTCTCCGGCGCCCAATTGCTCGGCGATTTCGCCCCAAAGGTAATTGTCAGGGCTGTTACGACCATTGAACGCCGCAATGCGCGCCGCCCCAAAGTCGAGGCGGCTGTTCAATTCCTCCGGGAGCACTTCCGGACGCAGATGCGGATGGCGCGCCAGCAATCCAAGCGCGACCATCATATGCGTTTTACCGCCGCCCATCGCTTGCGTCAGTTCGAAGACGGCCTGATCCGATTTGCCGGAAAGGCGGAGCATCCCTTCTTTGAAGAGTTGCTCCATGCCCTTGGTGACGAAATTCCGCGAAAAGAACGCGCGCCCGTCGCCCTCGTCATTGATCAGGTCCGAGAGGTTTTCGATGCCTTGCGCCATCCGGTAATCGCGAACAACCGGATTGAAAGCGCAGGCTTGTTTGATTGTCTTAATCATTTGGATCCGCCCCCGCTGCGCATAGTAGAATCGCTATCACTATCGTCATCTTGTTTATTGGCGCAGTAATTCATAATCATCACTTCGATCATATTGGCGATAGATCGATGTTCTTTTTCCGCCGTTGTTCGGAGCGCCTCTTTAAGGTCCGGATCAATGCGAAGCGTCAGCGTCGCCGATTTGGTGTTCGCCATGGAGGTCTCTTACTGCAATTGTACTGCGCCTTGCATCATGGGTGGCTTCGCGAAAAAATGCAATCGACGACAGCGGCCATTCTTCTGAATTTGGTCATGACCGGATGGCAATCGGCGGGCTGCCGCACTTGCCGGTTCGGACCAAACCGGTTTGAGTTTTCCACATGAGGCAATTTATCGTCTGCTTGGTTTCGATGGCTGCTTGCAGTGCAGAGCGCGACATTGGCCCTGAGCCGGTTACCGAGATTGTATGGTTTGACGGTGACAGCGGTGCAATAAACGGCGTCGATTTTCGGTTGGCCGATGTGGATGCGCCGGAAACAGGGCCGCTGAAATCCAGAGGCGGCGCTCAATGCGAAAATGAGCGTGCGCGCGGTTTCGCGGCCAAGAAATTCATGATGGATGCGACATCATCGGCGTCGATCCGCATCACTCAATCAATTGGCGCTGATCGATATGACAGAGAGATCATTCGCATCGAAGTGAATGGTGAAGATCTCGCTCAGCTTGGCGTATCGGCCGGTCATTTGGCCCCTTGGCCGCATCGCGGATCAAAAGCGCTCAAAGCAAAGCCGGATTGGTGTAAATAGCTCCGCATACGGCCGGCTTTTGAGAATTGCCCTAGTCATCAATCGAAGGGTGAGTCTGGCGTCACCTCAGTAACGTCGTTGCTCAGCTTAAAGCCTCTCTCCGCTTCGATATCTGTCCCGACCAGCCGGGGGTGAGCGGACGGCGCGTTTGCCGGAGCGCGGTCGCCGCGCAAGGGGGCGGGTGTTTCTCGTCGACGACCGTCCTTGGACGTCCTACCTACGGCGGCCCCTTGCGCGCCGCCCTCGGGCGCTCCGGCCGATGCGCCTTTCCGCCGCCCACCCCCGCCTGATGCGGGAAAAACGAAAGGGCGGGGAAGGAGACTGACATGACTGACCAACTCACGACCGACGCGCCCGCTGCGGCGACCGCACCCGCTCGGCCCGATCGACCGCGCATCTACGTGGCCTGCCTTGCGGCCTACAATAATGGCTGCCTGCACGGGCGCTGGATCGATGCGACCACCCCGGACGAGATCATGGACGCGGTGCGCGCCATGCTGGCGGCGTCGCCCGAGCCCGGCGCCGAGGAATGGGCGATCCACGATTATGAGGGCTTCGAGGGCGCAAGACTTTCCGAATACGCGTCCTTCGAGACCGTTTGCGCGCTTGCGGATTTCATTGAGGAACATGGCGAACTCGGCGGCAAATTGCTCGAGCATTTCGGCGACGACCTCGCCGAGGCGCGCGCCGCTTTCGAGGACTACGCAGGCGAATTCCACAGCGCCGCCGATTTTGTCGAGGAGCTTCATGACGATACCGGAACGCAGATTCCGGAATCACTTCGTTATTATATCGACTGGGAGGCGCTCGCCCGCGACATGGCGCTGAATGGCGAGATCATCGCCATTCAAACCGGCTTCGACGAAGTCCACATATTCTGGTCGCGGTAAGGGAGGATTGAGCATGACTCCCGAAACCACCCGCTTTCGATTTACCGTGGAAGAACTGCAGCAGGCCGATGACTGGTCGGAAGGCTTCTGTCTCGCCTGCCGCGCCCCGCGTGAATGCTGCGAGCCGGACGCCAGCGCCTACCCGTGCGACGAATGCGGCGAGAACGCCGTTTATGGTCCGCATTGGATCGCCATCGCCGGTCTCTTCAAGGAGGGCGCGCAATGACGTTTACGGAACGATTTTCCGACTTTGTTTGCGAAGGCGACAGCATCGCATGCGAAATCGATGGCTTTGAGATCGTCGCGCGCATTGTGCGCGACGATTGCCCGGATGCGCCCGATGAGCGCCAGGACGGATTTTGGCCCTCGCTCTACAAGGACGCACCGGGCTTTATCGGTCCCGGCCCGAACCATCGTCAGCGTTTCGCCAAAGCGCAAGCCGAGGCCGAAGCCGTCATGGCGGCATGGCGAAAGGATGAATGGTTCTATTGCGGAATCGTTCTTTCTGTCTCGCTTGATGGCGTGACGCTTGAGAGCCATGCCGCCAGTCTGTGGGGCGTCGAGGCGAACTACCCAGATAGCGACAACGCCTATCTGACCGAGGTCACGCGGGAACTTTTGCCCGAAGCGCTCGATGCCGGGCGCGCTGTCGCCCGCCGCCTTTGCGCGACCCTTGAAGCCAGCGGGGCGCCCGCCTGACCGCGAGCGCCCAGTCTCAAAGCAACTCAATCGAAAAGGAGCCGCATCATGGCCCAGCCCGTTCTCAAAACCATTCCGCTATCCGAACTCAAAATCTCAAAACTCAATATGCGCCATGGGCGCAAGAAGCCTGACGTGTCCGACATCCTGCCGTCAATCCGGACAAGCGGCGTTCGCCAGACGCTTCTCGTGCGCAAGGAAGGCGATTTCTATGGCGTCGTCGCCGGACGCCGCCGCTATTTCGCGCTGAAAGAAATCGAAAAGGAAACCGGTGAAACGCCGGATGTTCCGTGTGCGATCATGCCGGAAGAGGATGCAGCGAGCGCAATCGCTGCATCGGTCATCGAGAATGTCGGACGGCTTCCGGCTTCCGAAATGGAACAGTACGCGGCCTTCAAACGCCTTCATGGAGAAGGCCGCAGCGTAGACGAGATCGCCGCCTTCTTTGGCGTCACCGAGCATCTGGTGCGCCGCGTTCTCGCGCTCGCGTCGCTCGCCGAACCTATCCGCAAACTCTATGCCGAGGACGAGATCGACCGCGAGACCATTCGGGCGTTGACGCTCGCCACGGCGGCGCAACAGGCGGAATGGTTGCGGCTTTATGAGAGCGCGGACGAACGCGCGCCGCGCGGGCGTTCCTGCAAGGCGTGGATCACCGGCGGCGCTGCGATCACGACGGACAAGGCCTTGTTCGCGCTTGACGACTATGAAGGCGAGGTCATCGCCGATCTCTTCGGCGACCATGCGGTATTCGCCGACACGGACGCCTTCTGGAAAGCACAGTCTGCCGAACTGGCGCGGCGCATTGAGGGCTATGCCGCCAAGGGCTGGAACGATGTTGTCTGCCTCGAGCGCGGCGCATTCTTTCATCGATGGGACCACCAGAAGCTGACCAAGAAACAGGGCGGCAAGGTCTTTGTCGAAATACGCCATGACGGCGCCATCACTTTCCATGAAGGCTATGTTTCTCAGGCGGAAGCGCGTCGGCGAGAGAAGGCAAACAAAGATGGCAATGCCGCAAACGACGACGCGGCAAAGCCGGAAATGTCGGGACCGCTCGCAGAATACATCCTCTTGCATCGCCATGGCGCAGCGCAGGCGAGCCTTTCCGCGCAACCCGCAATCGCCCTTCGCTTGATGGTCGCGCATGCGATGACAGGGAGCGCGCTCTGGCATGTGCGTTCCCATGAATGCGCCAGCCGCAAAGAGGATACGCGCGCGAGTCTTGAAGGCTCGAAAGCCTCCGCCGAACTTCATGAAAAACGCTGTCGCGTCGAGTCGCACTTTGGCGCGTTAGGCGTTGACGGCAATGCGCGCCGCAATGCCGATGCTTATCGGCTCTGCGAAATCTTCGCCGCGCTTCTCGCCATGGCGGATGAGGAAGTCATGGAAGTGCTGGCCTATGCCATGGCCGAGACGCTGGAAGCGGGCGGGCCGGTCGTCGAGTCGGTGCTAAATGTTTGCGAAGTGGATTTGTCCGCCTACTGGAAACCGGAACCCGTTTTTTTCGATCTCTGTCGCGATAAACGCGCGATCAACGCCATGGTCGCCGATATCGGTTCGCAATCCCTCGCAGAATCCTGCGCGAAGGACGCCGCCACGCTCCAGAAATCCATCATCGCCGACCGCATCAAGGGCGAAGGCTGCGAAGCGAACCCCGAATGGCGGCCGGGCTGGATGCAAAGGCCGCCAACCCGGATCGTCGAAGGCGCTGGGTCGCCCCCAGCCGATGCCTGGGGGCGGATTGCGCATCTGTTCGACGTGACGGAGACAGGGTCTGCGTGCAACGTCGATACTTTGGCTCAACCGGACGCCGCCTGATCGATCAGTCTCCCGTTCAGGCGGATGTCGAACCCGTCCGGCGCCATGGCGTCGGGCGGGTTTCCTTTTGCGCGTCGATGGAGTGGGCGCCATCAGCGCGGTTCATTTGACCGGCGCAAAAATCGCCCCGTCTTTGGGTCTCGCCGGGCAATCCGAATTGTCGGCCAGACTGCATTCTTCCGTTTCCGGAATATGTGCGCCGAACCCCTTGTTCCCGTCTCATGCCGTGTGACCTGGACGACGCCTGCCGGCCCTTGAAACCGGCCCTTGCGAAGAATTTTCCCCGCCGCTTGTGCGGCTCCTCGCGCAGCAAAATTCTTCTCCGGGCCGGTGCTCCACTCACGTTTCGCCCCGCCTCGCGGCTCGCCCGAAAAGTGGAAGCCACTTTTCGGATAGGCGAGCGCGCGGGAGATCGGGTTCAGGCCCGCCCTGCGCCGTCCGGGCGGTCCGGCGTCGACGGGGACAAGGGGTCCCCGGGACACAAACAGAAACGAAAGGAACCACACCATGGCCAACGCACTCGGATATGTTAGCGAGACCAAAACCGGCTTCGAAGGCGCTCTTGCAATGATGAACCTCTCAAGCCCCATCCGCATCGAGAAGAACGCGGAGAAGACCGCCGACGGCCAGCCGGACTACCGCATCTTCGCCGGGGAGACCTCGACCGAAATCGGCGGCGGCTGGGTTCGCAAAGCCAAGGCGTCAGGACGCGAATATGTCTCGATCACCCTCGCTGATCCGCAGATCGGCCCGCGCAAGATCTACGCGAACCTTGCGCCGGTCAAAGGCCGGGAAGGCCGGCACGTCATCCTCTGGAATCCGCAAGGATAAATGAGGACGCAATGCATGCAGCCTCCGGCGCTTCGGCGCCGGAGGCTTTTCATGCGTGTTCACTCATGCGTGAGCGTCACGACCGCACGCGGAATTCCGCGTGCGCTGGTACGGATTCTGCAGATTCATTCGCGGGGAGACGACTGTCGAGGGGGCATGCGATGGGGTGCATACTCAATCATTGTCATGGCGATATCGCTATGGATATCGTGGTGATCGGCTATTACGCGACGTTCGTTGCGGTCATGATCGTCCTGTCGCTGCTGTCGCAATCGAGGGCGATCCTCACCGCCGGATTTCTGATCGCGCTTGTCTGGCTCGTCTCCATTCTCTGGTTCTTCGCCGCTGACATGCGCCATTATTATGCGCTCGCTTTGCTTCTGGATGGCGCGCTTGCCTTTCAGTTCTGGCGCATGGGCCAGCGCGAAGTTTTCCCATCGGTACTGTGCTATTTGCTGATCGGCGAAATCATTTTCATTGTCGCCGCGCGCGCCGTGTCGCTGAGTGATTTCTGGACGATCTTCGTCCTCAACCGCATCTTCGAGGCGATGCTTCTCTACGTGATCGGCTCGGCGATCTATCGCATCCGCACGTTAAGGGCGCCTGAAACGCATGCGCCGGAAGCTGATGCGAACCGTCTGAGATTTATCGCGGGATAGCGCGCATTCGGGCGTCTATGGTCAGTGTTTCGTCGGTTCCTTCGACGCCAGTTCGGCGGCGAGAACGCGCAAAAACCGAAGAAATCTCGTCTCGACTGCGATCGTTTTGCCGCTGGAAAACGTCACCACGGTCTTGTCGCCGTCAACGCGCTCGTCGAGCTTGCAGCGCCAGTCCGCGTTCCTGAAAAGGTCGAATGACATGGGTGATGACTCGCCGTTCCTGATCACGGCGATGTCATTATAGGTGATGGCGTCCTTTGTCATCTGACCTCAGTGAATTTGTTTCCTAAGCGGCGCATTCATTCCGGGATGCCAGTGAGAAGCAGGCCGAGCGCAGCGCCGTCCTTGAACGAGGCTGGAAAACTTCCCCGGTGTTTTTCCGCGAGTTCCAGAAGCGATTTCTGCGCCGGGTCAGCGCTGCCATTTGCAATGGCGTCGAGATTTTCATCGAGCAGCAGATGCGCCATGATCAGCGTCTGGATCGAAATCCCTGAGGCGTCCGCGACGCGCTGCAAGGCCTTCATGGAGACCGGACGTTCGCCCCGTTCGATCCGCGAATAGACGGGCTGGCTGATGCACAAAAGCTCGGCCATTTCCCGTTGTGTCAGCGACCAGTATTGCCGGTAAACGCGAAGCAGGGGACCGAATTCAAGCGCCATCACTCATACTCCTGTAGGCGAAAAGTGTCCCGAATCCGGACGCGAATGACAAGCGTTTCGCGTCGGATTCTGGCGCCGTTATGATCACAAAACATGGTTAACGGGCGCCGTTATTCTGTCAGCGAATAGAATTGGCGCGGGTGCGAATAATCACGCGCGAAATTCGAAAGCGACCCGTGCGACTTCGAATGGGCGCGGCTTTTCGGGCGCTGTTTTTCCGACAACGATATTTCTAGCGCGACGGGAGAATTTTTCGTCGCGCAGGCCTCGTTCATGAGGCGCAGAGACGATGAAAATGGAGAATTCGCGCGTCAGCATTCCGGAACTGACAAGCCCCTATCTGAAGGTGGAGGAAGCCGCTTTGTATCTTCGTGTCAGCCAGCGATCGCTGGAACATTTTCGCTCCGAAGGCGGCGGCCCGCCTTATCGGAAACACGGTGGATCGATTGTTTATCACATCGAAGATCTTGATCGCTGGTCCGCCGGGCGACGCTTCGAATCGACGTCGAACAGGTCGGAAGAATGATGCGCACCAGAACAACGACGATCCATCTTGCAGTCGCCGGCGTTGCTTCGATCTGCGTCGCCAGCGCGATCTCGTTCGCGCCGAAACTCGTGTGGAACGCATCGGCCAGCGCGCCGGTCGGGCTCTACAGGATCGACGAAAGCGCGCTGGCGGTCGGCGATTTCGTGCTGGTTTCCCCGTCTGAAGAGGCGGCGAAACTTATCGCGGAGCGAGGATATCTGCCGCCGGATATCCCGCTCATCAAGCGCGTTGCGGCGATGTCCGGCGATGAAATCTGCCGCGAAGACAGCGCAATCTTCATCAATAAAACCTTCGTCGCGACAGCGCAAATTTCCGATTCTCTGATCCGAAAAATGCCGACCTGGAGCGGCTGTTTCACGCTTCATACAGACGAAATCTTTCTTCTCAACGACCATGAAAAATCGCTCGACGGTCGGTATTTCGGGGCGACAAGCAAGTCGGATGTGATCGGCGTGGCGCGGCCTGTCTGGGTGACGGAGGCGGCGCGATGATTGGGGAGCGGAGGAAGTATTTTTGGGGGAGGGCAAGATTAAAGCTTTGGCGCCACGAAGGCCCCAAAGCCAGTCTGCACGTCACGTCTGGGGGCGCCATCGCGGTTGGGGAGGGCGCCAATTGGCGCCAGCTTTTACCGTGAGCACCGATGACGACTTCCGCCCAAAACTCGGGCGCATCCGCAGCGCCGGCGGGCGCGCGGCGAAGCGCTATATGGCCAAGCTTTATGTGCGCATGGAAAAAGCAAAGCCCGGCGCTTTCGCCAGGCGCGCTGACGGGCGCTTTACGGGCGCGCGGATTGGACGCGGCGCGGGTGTCGCCGCCGCGTTTGTCAATCGCTCTCATCCCTTCGCGAAATTTCGCGCGCGCCGGGTTGCGGTGAAAATCCGCTCGGTGCGTTTGGGGAAAAACGGTCTGCCGAAGGCGCGGGCGCATCTGAAATACATCCAGCGCGACGGCGCCGAGCGGGACGGAACGCCGGGCAAGCTCTACGGGCCGGATCGCGACGTGGTGGATGGCGCGGCGTTCCTCGAAGAGGGCAAGACTGACCGCCACCAGTTCCGCATCATCCTGTCGCCGGAAGAGGCGGGCGAGCTTGAAGACCTCAACCGGTTCACGCGCGATGTGATGGCGTCCGCCGAACGCGATCTCGGCACGAGGCTCGATTGGGTCGCGGTCAATCACTACGACACCGATCACCCCCATGTGCATGTCGTGCTGCGCGGGCGCGCCGATGACGGCAAGGACCTCGTCATCGCGCGCAATTACATCACCCACGGATTTAGAGCGCGCGCCGAGGAGCGCGCGACGCTCGAACTCGGGCCAAGGCGCGATCTCGATATCGCCGGGGCGCGCATGCGCGAAGCGACGAAAGAGCGCTTCACCTCCATCGACCGCGAGCTGCAGGCCTTGAGCGCTGATGGCCTTGTCAGATTGAGCGAGCCGAAAACCGTCTATGACCGCTTCCGGTCGAAACTGTTCATGGCGCGGCTCCGCACGCTTGAGCAGATGCAGCTTGCGCGCCGCGACCGCGACGGCTGGCGCCTGTCGCCGGCGATGGAAGCAACGCTTCGGGAAGCCGGCCGGCGCGGGGATATTATCCGCTCCATGGAGCAAGTCGTCGGCGAGCGGCTTTCGCTTCAGAATGTGCAGGACTATTCGGGTGAGGCCGCGCCGACCAGACTCGTCGGGCGGGTGATCGGTTCCGGCGCCGCGGACGACGCCCATGACAGGCGCTTCCTGGCGCTTGAAGGAACGGGCGGCAATCAGTGGCATGCGGAGGTTAATCTGGCGCCCGGCGCCATGCCGTCCGCGGGCGCCATCGTTGAACTGTCGAAGGCCGAGGGCGCGCCAAGAAAATCCGATGTCACCATCGCCGCGATCGCCGAGCGCCATGGCGGCGTTTATTCAGGCGACCTTCATGCCGACGCCGACCCGAAATCGAGTGCCGACTATCGTCTCACGCACAAGCGCCGCCTCGAAGCGTTGCGACGCGCTGGAATCGTCGAACGGGACCCGGATGGAAGCTGGCGTATTCCAGCAGACTATCTGGCACGCGCTGCAGAGTTCGAGCGCGGACAGGCTGGCGCGCAAGTCCGGGTTCTGTCCTGGGTCTCGCTCGAGCAACTGCCGGAAGCGCGGGCACGCACCTTTCTCGATGAGGCGCTCGAGAAGCGCGGCAATGTCGACACGGTCGCGTCGGGCTTTGGCGACGACGTCAAAAAGGCCATGGCGGCCCGGCGTCGATGGCTGATGGCGGAGGGGCTCGCCAGTGAGGAAGGCGGACGTTTCGTCATCGACCGGAAGCGCCTCGCCCTCATGGAGCGCGAGGCGCTGGTCGCGGAAGGCGCTCGGCTTTCAAAGCAGTCTGGCAAATCCTTCGGGCAGGCCGTCGAGGGCGAGCGGGTCGCCGGGATTTACCGGCAATCCGTCGATTTGCCGGCAGGTCGCTTCGCCATTGTCGAGAAGTCAAAGGAGTTCACGCTGGTCCCTTGGCGCGCGGCGCTGGAGGCGAGGGCCGGGATGGAGATTTCAGGAGTGATGCGTAGGGGCGGCGTCACCTGGGAGTTCGGGAAAACCCGCGGTGGCCCGGCGATCTAGGGGGATTTCGATGAAATGCAAAACGGCATCAATATATAGAATACTTGCCAAATGGCATATTCTGTCCTATATGGAGGAAGCGACGAATGGAGCTGATAATGTCCCTGCAACTGGTGGAAAAGGCCGCCGTCCCGGAAACCCTCGCGATGATCACGGACGAGGAAGGCGAGGCCATGGCCCGCGCCGCCGTCAACCTGTTCCGGCACTGGGGCATTACCGATGCGGAGGCCTGCGTCCTCCTCGGCGGGGTTTCCAAGCGCACCTATGCGCGCTGGAAGGACGGCGAAATCGGCCGCCTCACCATCGACCAGAAAACCCGGCTCTCGGTCCTCATGGGCATCCACAAGGCCCTGCGCATTCTCTTCACCGAGAAAGCGCGCGTCTATGAGTGGGTCAAGAAGCCAAACAAGGCATTCGGCGGACGCAGCGCCCTCGACATCATGCTTGGCGGTTATCTCACCGACCTCTTCCGTGTGCGGCATTATCTCGATGCGGCGCGCGGATGAGGAAGGCGCTGCCTGTCTCGCGCATTGAGTGGCCGGATGCGCGGCGGATCATCTCGTCGCGCTATCCGCCGGTCGATCTTTTCGAGGACATCGCTGACCCGCGCGACTGGGAATTGCTTGCCGCTGCTGAGGCACGAACCAATCCCCGCGTCAATGAAAGCCTCGGACGGCTCGATCTCGTCCCGCCCGATCGGCGCATTTCCGGCGCCGGAGCCAGCTACGTCATGGCGCCGTTCGTTCACGTGAGCCCGGAATGGGCCGGGCGGTTTCATGACGGGACGTTCGGCACCTATTACGCTGCAAAGACATTCGAGACCGCCGTCGCCGAGACCGCGTTTCACAAGGGCGTCTTCTTCAGGTCGACTGACGAGGCGCCGGGCTGGATCGCGCAAATGCGCGAGATGGTTGGCGCCATCGACAACGAGTTTCATGATCTGCGAGGGAAAAAAGCATTCGCGGATTGCCTTCATCCGGACAGTTACGTCGCCTCGCAGGAACTGGCGCGATCGTTACGGGCTGCAGGCTCAAGCGGGCTTGTTTATCCAAGCGTTCGTGACGCCGGCGGGGAATGCGTCGGCGCCTTCTGGCCGGATGTCGTCGGGCTGCCGGTGCAGGGGCGGCATCTCGGATATCATTTTGACGGTAAAAGGGTTGATCTCGTTCGGGACGAGGGGAGCGGGGATGTGTGGCGGCTGGTTTAGTTAGCTGTGCTCGACAAAGCTGAGGTCTTTCCCTGCGGCCGTTGGGCGCTTTATGCCAGAATCGAAAGGAAAAGAAGTTTTGATCTTTCTTGAAAGCTCAAGCTAGTGAGCTAGGAAAAATCACGATATTTGAAAGCTAATAGGAAAGAGTATGCAGATGTCGATAGTGCACTCACCACAGGCCTCATATTTGACACCGAGAGTTGCCGCATCTGTTGAGCCTCGCGATCGGGGACAGTGTGGGGATCGCAAGTGAAGAAAGATTACCGGCTTTACGAGCTCAATGACGAGGAATTTGAGGATTTTGTGGTTCGGCTCTGCCTTCGTTGGCTGGGTCAGGGAGTGACGCCCTTTGCGACGGGAAAAGACGGCGGGCGGGATGGAAAGTTTCACGGCAAGGCGAATTGCTTTCCAAGTGCTGTAGGCGCGCATGAAGGCCATTTTGTCCTGCAAGCGAAGCATGTTGCTGCACCGAATATGTCGTGTTCGGACAATGAGTTTGAACGCCTCCTAAAAAATGAACATCAAAAAATCAAACGCCTTATTGAGGACGGCATTTGTGAGCATTACATCGTTTTCACCAACCGAAAACTCACTGGCGGCGCCGATAAAAAGCTAATCAAACAGCTAATGCAGCTAGGATTGAAGTCGGCCGCGATAATTGGCGTAGAGCGGCTTCATCTTGCTTTGGAAGATGATCCGGCTTTGAGAGAATCTCTGCCGAATAAAGAAGATAAATCCCCATTCCGCTTCGAGCCGGACGATCTCGTCGAGGTGATCGGTGCCTTTCATGATTATACCAAATCTGACGATGGAGATGGCTTTGACAGCGCTCACGACTTTGAAAAAATCAGCCTAAAGACTGAAAAGAATAAATTGAACGGATTGAGCAAAACCTATTACGAGGAAATTATCATCAATGATTCAATGCCCTATTTCCATCGCATCGAAGCATTCCTCAAAAATCCGCGCAACGACGCTTTTCGTGATCTTTATCATGACGCTGCCGATGAATTGAAGCAGAAGATTCTCGTCAACCGCTCGAAATTTGAAACATTCGACGACGTATTTGCTTTCCTCTATGAGGCAGTGCAGAAACAGAGGACGGCGCTTAGAGGCAAACGACGCCTGATCACGATCTTGCTCCATTACATGTACTCAAACTGCGATATCGGCTCGAAACGCGCGGCGGAGAAGCCCCTAAATGCTGACACCTAGCAAGCATCTAAATCTCGACACGTCAGTTCTGCGCGTTTCCGCCATCATGCTGAAGGAGCTGAAGAAGCGCGGGATTGTGGAATTCGAACGGCTAAGGAGCGTCGTCCTCAAACGCGTTGGTCCGGACGGCGACGTTGCGTTTATGCCGTCTTTGAGCTTTTGGCCTGACCCATCGAGGTGCTCCGAGCCATTTGTTAGACTCGGCGGGTTGTGCGGCGGCGTTCATGCCGCCACGCTATGAACGTAAGGCGGCATGAACGGCCTTGGCAAGATGGCCTTTGGCGCTGGCGGTCGGTAGCCGAGCGAAGAATGTGGGCGGAACGTGTTGAAGTGTTCGCGCCACCATTCGATCAGCGTTTTGGCTTCTTTCATCGTATAGAAGATTTCTCGCGCAAGTAGTTCGTCTCTGAGCTTGGAGTTGAAGCTCTCGCAATATCCGTTCTCCCATGGGCTGCCCGGCTCGATGTAGAGCGTCTTGACGCCGAGCCTCGTCAGCCATTCCCGCAGCGCCGTCTCGATAAATTCGGGGCCGTTATCGGACCGAATATGATCTGGCGGACCGTGCGAGAGGAAGAGGTCGGCAAGCACCTCCAGAACAATTCTCGCGTTAAGCCTTCGCTCGACACGGATCGCCAGACACTCCCGAGTAAACTCATCAATGACGCACAGCATGCGGAACGGTTTGCCGTCATGGGTTCTATCCATCACGAAGTCGTAGCTCCACACATGATTTCGATGTTGCGGCCTCAAGCGCACGCAAGAGCCGTCATTCAGCCATAAGCGGCTTCGCTTCGGTTGTTTCTGGGGAACTTTCAGCCCTTCACGTCGCCAGATTCGGTAGACCCGCTTCTCGTTCACATGCCAGCCGTCTCGCCGGAGCAAGGCGGTGATG
>MDTA01021452.1_pt1 | contig 138807 bp, 149 predicted proteins | sample 811151 | NCBI WGS metagenome assembly MDTA01 (sample SAMN05326648, study PRJNA326480) | marine metagenome | isolation source: seawater | place: Indian Ocean: South | collected 2010 | reverse complement strand
ATCGTTGGTCGTTCCGAAAGCCGAGGCCGTCAGCGTCGGTGTCTCGTCCTGTATCCCTGTTGCGCCGTCCGCCGGATACGTGATCGAAGGCGTGTTGACGAAGGGGGAGGAATAGGCAAACCGCGCCTTCGGCTCGATCACCTTCATTTCCCAGCCGTAATCTGCGCTGACATACTCAAACAGCACGCGCGCGCCGGTCACAGTGACGATCTGGTTCTCGCTGCGCCCGTTAATCCCGTCTGTGCCGGGGAAGGTGGCGCTATTGGTTGCGTCCCATGTGCGGTTTGCGTCGTGGATCTCGAACTGATCACCCTGGCTAGGCGAGGACGGCAACGCCGTAAGCGTAATGGCCCCGCCCGAAGCGTCCACCGGGTAAGAATATCCGACCTCCGGCGTGAAGGCCGCAGTCTGCACGGCGGCGATGTCAACCGGCGCGCGGACTTCGGACAACGTGTATCCGCTTGCGCTGCTGTTGACTCGAACAAACCGGTTCGCGTTTCCGCTGGTCGCCGGAAGATTGCCCGCCGATGCAGTCAAAACCTGATCGTCTACATATTTCTTGCTAGCCGCCGACGCATCCGCACTGGGTGTCTCAGGGATTGTGACCTGTCCACCAAACGAGCCCGCCCCGCCAAACGAGCCTGCGCCAGTGAAGGTCGCACCGCCTGCAACGCTCAAATCGCCACTGATGTAACGCCCATTTCCTCGCGTGACGTTGGTGGCATCGCAATAAACCGGCACAACCTCGCCCGCATACACGGTCACGCTGTCACCGCCACCGGAGCACGCAATGGTCTGGTCATAGCTTGACGCATTCCAGATCAGGTACATGCGCTCATAGCCGCCCACGGTGAGCGTGTAAGCGCCATCAGACGCCGCAGCGATCTTCTGCACGTAGTCCGTGCCGTTCGTTGCGGTGTAGTTGGTGTAGGTCAGCGACTTGCTGGCGGTCAGGGTGTGGCTGGTCAGGCCGTGGCCTGCCGCCTCAAGCATGGACAGGGCCGTATTCAGACGCGGAGCGCCCCAGGTGTTGAGGTTTTCACCCGCAGCCTGAAGCTCCGCGAGCACCGATGGTGACGCGCTGGAAGGCATGGCGATTTCCCTTGGTTAAAGCGTGGCGTTCGTGTCTGCGCGCCGCCAATCCGCCCCGTCCGAGTAGGCAAGGCCCGGCGTTGAGATGCCCACGTCCTCACAGAACACGATGCAGCCCTTCCAATCCGCAGCAGGGGGAAGGCTCGCCACGTCCGCAACGGTCAGCAGGCGAACGGGCGATTGCGGCACGCGGATGCGGTCAAAAGCAGTGTTGATCTGACGAACAAGGCGAAGCGCCCATTCCGGAGCGCCAGCGGGCAACGCCGTAATCACCAGTAATAGCCTTCATAGTCATTGCGGCGCGGCTGCATCTGCGTCTCCACAGCTAGCGTCCCGCCGCTTTGGCTTTTGGCGTTCAAGCGCTTCACCGAGCGCATGGCTTCGTCACAACGCGCCTTGGCCACCATCATGGCCTCGTCATCGCGCGAGAAGTGTTCCGCCTCACAGATCGAACCGTAGAGGTAGACATCCGGGTAATTTGTCAGGAGCCAGTTGGTCGGTTCTGCATCGGAGAGCGCGAAGGCGGACCGCATCCGGAAGAGCAGCGAAACCGCGCTTCCTGCCGGGCGGCCAAAAATGATGTTGGTTCCGTCGATAGACCACTTGGTCAGGTCACCAGCGGTCGCGTCCTTATCCAGCGCAGAGGGCGGCACAAAGCGCAGAGGGCGGTTGCCCGACGCCTCCACTTCCCACAGCGCGAGAGGCTCTACAAAGCCATCAGGCAGGGCGACAGAGCTTTCTCCGGCGGCGAGCGAGAGCGGGTAGTTGGCCTCTTGCACACGCAAGCGCAATTCACGGTTCAGCTTGGCTTCGCACAGGCTGATAAAGGTCGGGATGCGGGCCGTCAGGTCAGAGCGGTTGACCCACTCCGCAATCTCGGTCTGAAGCTCTGAATAGGTCGAAATCGCCATGAGACACCCCGCAAAGAAAACGGCGGAGCCGGAGCCCCGCCGCCAGTGATCGCCCTAGGAGGAAGCGATGATGCCCTTCTCGCGCAGAGCGGCGAGAATGGAGTTGATTGCCGTTGCAATCGGGGTGTCATCATCGGCGTAAATGCCGGTGATGGTCACGTCCGCAATCGCGGCGTACTGATCGGACGGGGTCGCCCCGTGCAGGCCAACCTTGTCGTTGGCGTCGTGACCAAGGATTGCCCCGTCAGAATTGCCGTTGTTGATGTATTCGACAGCCATGGTTGCGCCTCCTTACGCCGTACCGCTCAGACGAGTGCCGCGACGGGGGTCAACCATCTTGGTCCCGTACAGCACGTCAAAGCGGTGCATGTGGGTGTCATTGGTGGAGTCAGACGAACGCCAGTAGCGCACAGTCAGACCGGTTTCCGGGTCGGTCGAATAGCTGGCCTCACCAGAGAACGGCATGGTCAGTTTGGCCGACACCAGAGCGATGGCTTCCTTGCGGAACACGCTGGAGAAATTGTAGGTGGTCGCGTCGGTGTTGGTCGCCGTCGCATCACCCATCCAGACCACAGCCGCCGAGTTGGCCGGAGCCGCAGACACGTTCTGGAACGCGCCAGACGTGATCATGGGCGGGCTGATGGTCACCGCGGCGGCGCCCGTACCGTCAGCGGTCACGTCAGAGATGACGGTGAATTGCTGCAGATAGGACAGAGCTGCCTTGGAGCGCGGGTTGATCGCGTAGACGCCAGCCATGGTGAACACCTCACCGGCCTTCAACGTCTTGCCATTGCCCAGGGTTTTCAGATTGATGGTCTGGGTCCAGTTGCCATCCTTCGCAGACGCGTAGGTGACGTCCTGGTCCGCGCCATCAACTGCACCACCCGTCCGGTCGCCCGTGGTGACGGATCCGGCGTTCTGGGTGTTGTACCAGTCGATATTGCCCAGAAGCGGCAGCTTCGCCTTGGTCAGGGCGTCGCGGGCCTCTTTCTCCTGAGCGGTCAGGCCGGACAGGGAGCCCAGCAGAGCCCACGCATCGGCGGGGTGCAGGATACCCTTGCGGTCCGCCATCTCGACGGCCATTTCATCAAGACGCTGCGGCGCCTTGGTCAGGTCCGTATACGAGTTGATGAGCTGGCCCGGCGTGCCGACCCACGAATAGAACTTCTTGGTCTCGGCGTGCAGGTCAGAGTCGATCTGCTGGGCGAGCTGGGTCATCGCAGACTTGAGGGTCTTCGATTTGAGCAGCGCGTCCACAGACAGGGTGTCTTCTTCGGACGTAAACTCAACGTCCACACCCTTCTGCTTGTCGATGGTGACGGCGATCTCGCCTTCCACCACGTCCTGCACATCGGCCACACGGCCATCACGCACGGTGAACTCGGGGTCACGCTTGGCGTAGACGGTGTTGCCGATTTTCTTGAATTCATCCTTGAACTCGGTGGATACCAGCTTGGGCATCACGACCGCGTTCTTCAGCAGTTTCAGGCCTGCGTTTGCATAGACCTTCGGATCAAGGATTGCGTTAGCCAATTTTTATCTCCTTGCGCTAACGGCTCACAGCACCTTGTCGGCCAGCTTCTCAAACTTGGAGAAGTCGTTGGTGTCCGGGGCGACGGCGAATTGACCGCCAGAGCCACGGAGCGACTTCACAGGCTTGGTGCGCTGTCCCGCTGCGAGTTTTTGGGTTTTCTTCTGTTGCGCGAGGGCTTGCTTGCCGAGATAGGCCAAGTGCAGGATTTCGATGGAGCGCGGGTCTTCAACCGCATCAAGGATCTCTTGACGGTCGAATCCGTATTCCGTGCCGAAGTCCGCGAGCTTGTTCTCCAGCTCGGCGTTGTAGCCTTTGATCTTCTTGGCCAGCTCCGCCCGGCCTTGCTCCTGCGCACGTTGAGTCTCCTCCTTGCGCATGAGGGCCAGTTGTTCACTGTGCTGCCGAAGGCCTCCTTCAATCTGGCCGCGCTGTTGGACCAGTTTTTGCAGCCGGAAGCCAAGCTGCTGAGCCTGAATGGGGTCAGACTGGCTCAATTGCTCCAGGTTCATGTTCTGAATCTGGCTGATCTGAGCATCAAGGTTCATCAGCGCCGAGCGGCCCTGAATCTCCTGTTCGCTCATCGTCGCAATCTGGTTGAGACGCTCTAGGCGCTGTTCAGCCTGCTTGCGGGTCTCCGCAACCTCTTGGGTCTTGCGGGTGTAGTCGGAATGGAACATGTAGCCGCTCTGAAGCTCCTCCAGAGTGACTTCGCGCTCCTCGCCGTTGACCTTCACCGTGTACGTCTGCGGTGCGTCGCCTTCCTCTTCAGGTTCTTCACCCTCGACCTCAACGCCTTCTGCGTCTTGATCATCGCCGTCAATATCTGCGTCCAGCTCGACAGCTTCAGCTTCCGCATCGCCGCCGAATTCCGCTTCAGGCATAGCTTCGCCATCAGCCGGATTGTTCAGCTCATCCGTCATTGTGTCAGTCCTGATTTTCAGATTGCGCCCTGATCACCGGACGCCCGCGATTGCCCGCTTATGCGGGTATTACAGTTGCGGAGCCCCGCGAGGCTGGGCCGCATCAGCCGCCACCTTCATGCGGTCTGTCTCCGCCTTGTACCAGTCTAGCCGCAGCTTCTCGGCGTCCATCTGCGCATCAGCCTGCGCCTTCATGGCTTCAATTTGGACTTCAGGGTCCGGCCCCTGCTGCTCGCCGCCACCCTGTTGCTGGGCGAGCATGGCCTTGAGCCGGTCCGCAATCTCGTCAGCGCCCGGCCAGTCAAGGTTTTTCGCCAACAGATCGCCAATCACCGGAGCCGCAGCCGGGAAGGCCCGCAGAAGCTCCATCATCTGTGTGGCCGCCTCCTCGCGCCGCGTGGTGAAGGATGGACCAACATCCACGGCAAGATCATACTTGCCCGCCTCGAACGAATAGATGCGCGTCATGGCTTGGGCTTGCTGCTGCCCCTCGGCCTGCGCCTGCATCGCCTCCTGACGGCTTTGCATCGCCTCCTCGGGTGTTCCGAGCTGGACGGCCTGCGCTTCGCGGTAATCCTCACCCAGCACCCGAATGATGCGCTCCGGGCCGTACACCTTGGGGATCAGGTCGATCAGGATGCGGCCGCAGTGCTCAATCGCGCGGCTGAGATTGTCGATGAAGTGAAAGGTGCTCGTGTCGCTCTCACGCTGGCGAGCCATGATGGCTTTGCCGCTCGTCTCATTGGAGCGCGCACCGATACCGGCGTCATAGATACCCACAACCGCCTTCATGTCGTCAGAGGCGTTCAAGGCCTCCTGAAGCGCGCCAGCGGGAACGCCCGCAAAGGGTTGACGCTGCGGAGCCGGGCCAGCCTTGGCGTCATACTCCAGGTACGCATGAGATCGAGTGTTGGCCGTTTCCCACTTGTCCGGGTCCACATCAAACGCACCCTCCGGCCCAATGAACGGAGCCTTTGGAGCCAGCGCCACCAGCTCAGTGGATGCGGTGCGCCATGCGTTGTACATGATCTGCGCATCCTTGGCGTCACGGATCAGGGAGCGGAAGTGACGCTTGCCCTCATAAACCACCTCTTCGCCGTACACCGGAATGATCGGGATGTATTTGCCTGCCCACTCGTTGCTTTCCAGCACTTCAGCGCCGGTCATTATGTGCTGAGTGACCTTGTAGCAAGGCACTTCACGCGTGGCCCCGGTCGGATAAATCTGCTGCGCGGCGAAGGCCTCCATACCCTCCTCAAGGGCATCCTCGTCCACCACCTCGCCGTTGGTCATCAGGTAGATGGTCTTCGTGGTCTTCTCGCGCACCCAATACTCGGCAACCATGATGCGGTCGCCATCAATCCAGTCATCGGGGAACTCAACTGCATCCCAATCAATCGGATCAGCACCCCCGAACCGGCGCTCAAACTCCGCCTTGGGCATCATCTCCGTGACGAAACACTGGTTCCAGTCCGAGCCATCCGCCGCCGTCGAGTGCGGGTCGCCATAGACGCTGAACGGGTCCATGATCCGCTCGATGATAACGTCCTGGTCCCACGTCTCCTCATCAACGTAATCAAGGTTGACCCGGAAGAACCCCATCCCGCAGGTGGCGGCGTTGTCGATTGCGGTGTCGTATGCCGCGTCAGCCCGACTTGACAGCTCGATATTGCGGATCAGGCCTGAGAAGATATCCGCCGTTTCGGGGTCTGCATTGCTGTCTTGCGCCAAGACCCGGATTTGCGGCTTGTTCTGGCGCGCATCGTTGACCACCTGCCGAATGAAGGGCGGCAGTTTATTGATCGTTAGGCACGGACGGCCATCACGTGCACGCGCCTTCTTCAGGTCAGGGTCCCACTGCTCACCCAGCCGAGCAAAGCGAATGTCATCCTTGGCGCGCTCGCGGTTCTCGCGTTCTGCCTCCTGACACAGGGCGAAAGCCTGCTGGGCCTCTTTCAGGAGCGACTTGCTGGCATCCTGCTTCATCCCATAAACCCTCCATGCCCGGTATGCGCACGCGGCTTGCGCTTGCGGCGCTCTTCACGCGGCTGCTCATAGGCAACACACATCAAGCCGAACGCATCCGCGCCGTGAGACGCCCAATCGTGTTCAGGCCCTAGCCCGATCTCGCGGGCTTCATCCTTGCGCTCGTGATAAGCGGCCAAGGCTTCAAGCCCCGCCTCGCACCGCGCTTCGTCAATCCAGATCGACGGGAACAGCCGCCGAACCGCTTCAATTCGGCGCATCGCCGCGCCCTTGCCCTGGTTCTTCACCACCTCGACCCGGAAACCTGCCGAGCGGATGTGATCCTCGAACTTGTCCGCCGTCAGCATGTCGCGCGTCCCGCCATCATGAGGCAGAACACAGACCGCTGAGGCGTGGCCATTGGTGCGCAACCAGTCCAGATGCGCGCTCAAGGGCTGGCCTTGCGCCTCGTAATAATCAATCACCCGGATCTCACGCCCGATGAACTGCGCCACCCAGACCGCTGTATGGTCTGATACGCCAATGTCCCAGAAGGCGCGGCGCTCCATCAACGGATCAGCCGCCACCTTGCCTATGCGGCCCTTCTGTCTGGCCTCAACCAACTGCTTGGTGAAGTAAGCGCCCTCGTGAACGCCCGCGTAATCGCCTTCCCAGATGTGATCATACTGCTCAGGGCGGTTGCGAAGGTCGTCCAAGCGTTCTTGCTCCAGCACCTTCGGAAACCACGGATTGTCAGACCAGTTCGCCTTGACCACCACAGAGCCCGTCGGGGGCGTGCCACCCCTAAACAACCGGTCAACCGGGTCGGCCTTGCGGCGCGGGTTCCAGCCAAACCACAACTCTGACAGCTCATGTCGAATAGTCGGGCGAAGCAGCGTCAGGCTATGCGCCGTCGCACTCTGCGCTTCCTCCCACCATGCCCGGTGAAACCCCTCCAGAGACTTCACAGAGTCCGCCGTGTGGTCCTGCATCCCCTGAAACAGGATGACGCCATCACCCGGCGTTTCGATCAGTTCCTTGAACACCCTGAAACCATGCCCGGCGGGCAGGGCGTTGATCTTGTCCTCAACCAAGCGCTTGGCGGACTGCTTGAGGCTCTTCTGGACCTCACGCACGCAGACCCAGCGAAGCCCCTCGCCGCCATTCTCACCCGGCCAGCGCTGCGCATCCTCAACACCCAGCTCAGCGAAGAAGTGCGACTTGCCGGACCCGCGCCCGCCATAAGCCGCCTTGTACCGGGCAGGCTCCAGCAATGGCGCGAACACCCGAGCCGTGGGGATCGAGTGGACAAATTCAACCATAAGGCGGTGTCAGGCCGTGGATTTGCCTGCCTTCCAGAAAACTACTCGCCATAGTTGCGCTTCTCAGGGTCAACCAGAACCCGCTCGATACGCGTCACGACAGGATTGCCGTCCTGCCCACCGTGGTTCAGGTCCGCTTCGGTCTTGTCTTTCCAGCCGTGATTGTTCTTCAGGTCGAAGATCAGACCCGGCGTGAAACTGTCTTTGAAGATAAGCCGCTCAGAGCGATCAATCTCAATCCGAAGCCGTGCACCTTTTACCGTGGAGGAAAAATCAGGCCCGTAACTCTCGTACTCCGTCAGCGCATGACGGTCCTCAAAGCCGAGGAAATAGCAAAGCCCGGCAACAGTCGGAGGCTTCCCCCTCGCCTCTGTGTCTGCGAAATAGGCGTCAACGCGCTCTGCCAGAACCTTGGCGTCCTGGTACTTGCGCGGACGGCCCGGCTTCATCGTCAGACCTCAATCGCCGCAATGTAGAAGTCGCCGTCTTCCCCCACGGCGAAGGCTTCCTTCTCGTAGGCGGCAAGCGGATGGTTGGAGCTGGTCGCCTCAACCGTGTTGTCACCGATCTGGATGCACACATTGGCATCCGCCTGAAGAATAACCCGCTTGGGGTTGCCGGTGATCTCGACACGCGCCATGACAGCGCCAGCCTCTTCAGCCGCGCTCAGGCCCTTGCAGACATATTCACGCAGCAACTCGGCAGAGTGCAGGTCTTCAGGCGAGAGGCCCGCGCATTGCTCGCGCAGTCCGTCTATGAAGCCGTTCTCGGTTTCACGCATGGCGGACCTCATGTGAAGTATCGGGCAGAGCGCGCTAGGGTTAAGGCTCAAGGCTCTTGATGGTGTTCGCGTTGCCCGAATGAGAAAACCCCGCCAGCGTGAACTGACGGGGCCTAGGCGCAAAGCGCCTCAATACGAATTGCAGTCTTACGCGCTTCTGGCCATCCGGTCAACACCAAAAATCAATATGTCGCGCATTTTTCGGGCTCCGCTCTGCGTGGCGTCAATATCTAGTGGCTCCGACTGCTCAAGGAGCGTGCTTAAAGAAAAGAACTCAGCGGCGGTCAAGTGGCGCGTAAGCTCCATGTAGCGCCCCAATGCCTGCGCCCTCGCCTCCTCGTCAATTGGCCCGCCAACGCTTTGCGGCTCAAACTGCCCCAGCGTGGTCTTGTAGCGCTTCCCCGACATGCCCGCCTTGTGACGGATTATCCCGTACTCCTCGACACCCTGACCCATCTCGTCGCTCAGCAAACCCAGCTTCACAGCGCGTTGAATGTAGCATGTCGGCATCACGTTGACCTTAGCCGCCGTCTCCTTGGTCGGGCCGGTCTCAACAGGCACGCAAGCGCGGCGGTTGCCGTGTGCCTTCGGAGCATCTGGCACGGCGAAAACGTCGCTCTTTTTGCCCTTGTGCTTTTTCGGTCGGCTGCCCTTACCCATTGTTGGAGTCCTTAAAACGCTCAGGGCGCAACACCTCTGGAAGCAGGCTGTAGTCGGGGTGACGATAGTTGGCCCATGGGTCCGAGCGCCACGCCGTGTATTCGTAATCGCGGCTACTTTCATCATCTGGATCATATTTTGTGACATGGGTGTACTCAGGGTCACCTCGCAGAACATGATAATCCGGCGTCTCGACCCCAAGCTCATCGGCCTCGCGCATGAGCGCAACAAACCGTTCCTGCCAATCCAGCGACATGGCCTCAAGCGCCATGCGAGGGATGACAAGATATGGCGTGCGATACAGCCCACCCCACGTATGTACTGGATTATCCACGTAGCGACCTTGACTATCTTTTTTCATCACTCACTCTCCTTCGGAACCCAACGTGCGGGCGGTTGCCCGTCATCCTCTACGCGGCCCTCTCCTGCACGCTCTCGGCGGCGGGCCTCTTCCATGACAAGCTCGTCAAATATCCAGCGGGGGCGGGACCAGTCGAACCATTGGATGCGCCCATCGCGGATCAAACCAGTATGCGAGAGCAGGCGGTCAAATGTGATTGCATCGCTCATTTATCGCCCCATGCGCTGATCAAGATGGGCACGACGATCAGGGCGAGCGGAACGCCAACCCACAAGACGCCAATGACGTAATCAGGTGTGCTCACGTCTCTGCTCCTCTGCTGCGTATTTGCGGGCAAGAACGTGGGTTGCGACCATCGGCCCCCAAAAGAGCGCTGCCCCGGCAATGACGCCCACCACCGCGCCAAGCGCCCCGCCGAGCCAATAGCCCATAAGCCCAATCACCCCCGCGCCCATGGCCATGAAGACGTGAAAAAGCGCAGTCATCATGAACAGATTCACGTCCCTGCTGGCTCGTCTGTATGCGTCTGCATCGCTCATGCTGTCGCTCCATCACTCTTGATCACTTCAATCTCCTCATCTGTCGGGAGAGGGTCGTTTGGAAGGCGGCGGCGCTTCCTGATCCAGCCGCGCTCTCCCATCTTCGAGAGCACAGCCTTCACCGCCACTTCGCTGGACAGGCCGTGGCCTTCAATCAGTGGGGCATAAAGCTCTTCAACTTCCGCCAAGCACTCCAGGGCGTCAGCAATCACGCGAAGGTCCATTTCAGGTTCAGACCGGGCTTTCGTGCTCATGCGCTCTCCTTCACGAGTGGCGCATTTGCCTCGCAACTTGCATAGGAGAACCCCATCGGGGTTGCGCTGCGGAAAGCGGCGCGGTCAGCTCCAGGTGGGGCCTTGTGAATCCTGTCGTCAGGCGGGGGCAAACCAGCCGCGCGCCTGGGCTCCGGCATGACAAAATCATTCACCGCCCAAAGGCATGTGAGCTTCGTGTAGTTGTCAGACAGTTCAAAGCCCGTGTAATCGGACGGGTGAAACGTGTAATCCGGCTTGCGCCAGTAGGTGCTGATTGTGCTGCGAGGGTTTTCGATGAACCCAGGGCAATCGATCAGTTCCGAGAACTCGGCGCAGGTGGCGAAATAGTCTACGGACCTCGCCAAAGACCGAAGCCCCTTGAGCTTGAAGTCACGCGCGCCCGCCACCGTCACATCCGTGCAGGGCGGAAACATGGACACGAACGCCAGATCACTCAGGGCGATTTTGCGGCGCTGCAGCTCCACCAGAAGAGGACCGACAGTCGTAAGGTCGCAGCAGAGCGTTCCAGGCTTTGGCGCTCTGCGACTGTGCCCGATGTCAACGATCAGTGTCTCAAAACCCGCCTCGGCCCAGGGCTTGACGGCGTTTCCAGTATAATCAAACAGCGAAAGTACCAGCTTGGTCATGCGCTCTCCTTCAGGGTTTGGCGGACAAGATCGGCGGGGGCTTTGCATCCGGGGCTTCCGGGCTTTGCGCCCCAGCTCCGCGACCAAAACCCATCCTTGGCGAACTGTGCGAGCCGGGCCTGCCAGTGGCCGTCATCACCCCCCGCTGTGGGCTTGGCGTGCCGGTCAAGGAACCCCTCGGCAGGGTCGAGAAACTTGCGCAGGCCAACCGGCTTGCTGTCCTCGTCACGAACGGCCTTGGTGTAAGCCCGCATCGCCGTCAGCAGGGCAGGCATTCCACCAAGCCTCACCGCTGCGCGGCCTATCGGGACCAGCAACGCTTGCGGGTTTGAATTCACCAGCCCTGCCGGGTGATAGGCTCGCTCAATCGCTTCCAGATCATCTGGTGTAACGGGGGGGATATGCCCCCCTTTAGGGGGGCTTGGGGGGGTATTTTCTTTGGGGGGTGTGGGGGGAGTTTCTTTTCCTTGGATTTCCGCGGACATTTCCTTGGATTTCCGCGGACGTTTCCGCTGATCTTGTTTTCTTACGCGGTCCCTTTTGCGCGCATTGCAGACCCGACAAAGCACCTGAAGATTATCTGGGTCATCATCTCCGCCTTTGGACACAGGCGTGATGTGGTCAATCTGCAAGTGCTCTTGTGATCCGCAGTCTTGGCAGGTGTGAGCGTCGCGCTGCATGACCTGCTCGCGCACTAGGGCCGGCACTTTACCGCCACCTCTGGCGCGATACCTAGCAGTGCGCTCTGCGCCGGCGCTGCGCACAGGTTTAGCCGCCAACGCATCGGCCTCAATGGCTTCAATCGCTTCAAGAAGGTTCTCTTTAGGCAAGCCTAGCTTGACGAGCTTGCGCATAGTTTCCGCACTCAGGCTCATGCCGCGCTCTCCTCGTAGTTCTCGATCTGGCCGGTTGCCGGGTCGCAATAAAGGACAACGCGCGCGGTCTCGCCGTCGCGGTTCTTCAAAATGTCCACATCAAGCGTTTTGCTGACGACGCGCTTTTGCCAGTCCAGGTACTCAGGCTCAGACGGGTGGCAATCCGGCTCCTCGCGCTCGGCGTAGTAAGCGTCCCGGTACAGGCCGAAGATGGCGTCTGCGTCCTGCTCGATAGCGCCAGAGTCGCGCAGATCGCTCATCATCGGGTGCTTGTCAGTGCGCTGCTCGACACCCCGATTAAGCTGGCACAAGACCAACATCGGCAGCTTCAGCTCTCGCGCCGTCATCTTCAGCGCCTTGGAGTTCGCCGCGACCTCGTCATTCTTGGACATGCCCGGCGAGGGCGCTTCCAGATACCCAAGGTAATCAAGGCAGACAAAGCCCAGACCACGGCCAAGGCGGCGCTGCATGTCACGGTCAAGGCGGCGCAGCGCGTTACGAATGGCGGGAACTTTCGCGCCCGGCATGTCGATGATGGTGATGGGCAGCTCGTCAACCCGGTCCATGACGGAGCGCAAGGCGTGCGCCTGCTCGGGCGTCATCTCGCGGCGCTTGATGGTGCGATACGGAACACCGCACAGCATGGAAGCAAAACGCACCGCCGCTTGCCCCGCGCCCATCTCAAGCGAAATAAAGACGCTCGGCACGCCGCGCTTGGCTTGGTTCAGAACGCAACCGGCGCCAAACAGAGACTTGCCCATGCCGGGGCGACCAGCGGCGATAACCAGCTCTTCAGGAATCCAGCCGTTAAAGCTGCGGTCCAGATCCGCCCAGCCGGTCGGTGCGCCTTGGGTCGGGCTGTTGAGCGCATCACGCAAAGCCATCGACAGGGACACCACCTTGCGCCCGGTTGAACCCGTCTCTGCAAGGCTCGCCAGATCGCGCTCAGACGCTTCCAGAGCGTCACGCGGGGCAAGCTCAGTGTTCTCAGCCTGTGCGGTCAGCGCCCGGCCAATCTCCACCAGACGGCGGCGCTCGGCGTACTCGCGCACTTGGTCAGCATACGCCTGTACGCTGTCATTCTCGGGCACGTCCCGCATGAGGTCGGCAAGATAAGGCGTGTCGCCATCCAGCGCCGTGCGCGCTTCATCGGCCCGCCACCAGTCACGCAGGCTTGCCGCGTCAACCGGGCGGCTGGCGTCATTGCGGCGCTTCAGCTCGACATAAAGCGCTTGATGTACCGGGTCATGGAAATGCTCAGGCAAAAGGCGCGCGCAATGCTCAAACGCCCCCTCACCCCACATGAGCGCCCCCAGAACGGCGGCTTCGGATTCTAGGCTGTGCACTTGTACACCTCCATGCGGTCGAGGAGGCGCGTGGCCGCTTCACCAGCAGGACGTAGGGCCAGATCATCCACGTTCAGGAGAATGTTGGTTTCTTGGTGCACCTGCTGCACGGCGGCGCTTGGCGTGGTCCCGGCCTTGATCATAGCCTCAGCGCGCGCCTTGGCCCGCTTTATGGCCTCGGGCATGTACGCTGCGTTGAATGTCGGTTTTACCGGCTCCTCATTCGTGTACGCCGAGCGAATGCGAAACAGTCCGCCTTTGGCCTGCCCTGTGGTCAGGTTGAGCGCTTCAGCCGCTTCGTGATGCGTAACCGAGTAGGGATTGCGCCCTCCCAGCCAGCGCTTGATGCGGCCAGTTGTGCTTTTCACCTTATCGGCGCTGCCATCAGTGAGGCGCCCGTAGCGCTTGGAGACCGCGATAGGATTGCGGCCCAGCTCCTGGGCAATATCGACATAGCGCACGCCTTCATTAACGCGCTGGAGTATGATCTGGTCTTCATGGGGCTTGAAGTCGTTCGCACTCATTGCGTCGGCTCCTCGAATTCAGCCCGCGCCGCATAGGTGAACGCCGCCCAGAACACGTTGGCGGGCAGATACCAGCGGGGGGATTGGTGATTGGGCTTGACCACAAGCGCGCTGCAGTCCTTCAGCCAGCCGTTGAAGTTCTTGAACGGCGTGCCGGTCTTCAGGGTCACGAAGTCTGGGCAAAGCTCGCCCTTGCCGCCCTGGCCATAGGCGCGCGCCATGAGATCCAGAAAGAACGCATCCGTCAGCCAGTAGAAGACGCCAGCGGGCGTATCCACCACCACGCCATCAGCGACCAGCCGGGCGCGCTCAAGCCGGTCATACCCGCTTATGGACTTGTGGTGCTTGCATTCGATCTTCAGGCCCCAGCCGCGCGGATCGTGGATCACATCACCAGAAAAACCCTCGATAGCGCCAGAGCCGGGCTGGCGGCGCGTATCCTCAACGCCTGTGGCCTTGGCAAGGTCTTTGGCGATGACGCCCTCGAACTTGCAGCCTTTGGCCTTGGCGGAACGGGGTGATTTAAACGCCATCACGCGCCTCCTTCTCGGTTGCGTCCCATGTCGCGTAGAAAGCCTTGACCCGCTCGTAGTGAATGCCGGTCAGGGCCGCAGCCTCGACGGCGTGGTGGCCGTTGCGCCAATAGCTCTTGATTTGCGAAATCTGGTTCTCGGTTGGCTCGCTCATTTCTTGGTCGCCTTCCGCTTGTCACGCTCCACCTTTTGGCGAGCCTTGATCTGCTTCATGGCATCAGGGTGCGTGCCGTCGAAATCAGCGACAGACAGGCCAAAATCCACGCAGTGAGCCATGATGGTGCTTTGGTGGAGTCCGAGATTGCCCTCCAGCCATTCCAGATCTTTGTGTTTGAATTGCTCGATCAGCCGGACACGCTTTTGCTTCCGCTGGCGCATCGGGTTGCGACTGGTCGCGCCGAGCTTGTTGCAAAGCGCGTTGTCGGATTGCAGGTTCAGTTCCATCATACCCGCCCCTCCACTGTCAGACGCGCGGCGCGGTTGCGCTGGACGGCTTTCGCCAGATGCGCGTGCACGGTGTCTTTCAGGAGAGTGCGGCGCTTCTTGGCCTCACCAGGCGGAGGGAAGGCGGCCATGTGCTGGAGTTTGGCAAGGTCAGTCATTCCGCCGCCCCCTGCGCTTTCTGCGCCTTCAGGCTCATGGTCCGGCGCAGCTCTTGAAAGGCGCTGATGGCACGATCCAGATCAGGGGCGCAGTCCACCTCTTCGCCCGGCGTCACAATGCCGTCAGCGTCGGCGGCAATGACTTTCGCGCCAGCCTTGGCGGCATACTGGACAGCCTGAGACGACAACACGGCGAGAGAGATTTGATCTTCACTGACGCCCATGACTTCAGCCATGCAGGCGCGGGTCACGATGGGCTTGCAGCAGATGCGCTCAAGCGTATGCGTGACGTGTGTCGGCGCGCTGGTGCTGTGATGCGGGTTCGACCAGTTGGACAGGTCCGCCTCGCGCACCTTCACGCCGCGCTCAAGCAGTTGGGCCTGTGCAACCCGGTTGGAATCAAACTCGCCGAGCAGATTGCCAAAGGCGATGTTGACCTGACGAACGTTCATGTAAGGTTCTCCCGGCGTTTTACGATGAAACTGGACAAGCCTTCAGACATGCTCAGGGCATGGAGGCTGTGATGAACAAGACTGACGCCCTGAAACGCGCCGCCGAGCTGAGACAGATCGCCAACCGGCTGCACCGGCTTGAGATCGACTGTGTGGTGAGAGCGAGAGAGCTGGAACATCAGGCGACACTTCGGGGCGCACCCTTGTCCGCTAACGCACCCTCCAACTTGGAGAGGTTGCGCAGGGATGGATTTTCCATGCCGCGCGTAGCGAGCCCGTGCGCGGAAGCGTAAGGCACGCCAGCCGCCAAGGCCCAGGAACGCAAGCGCCTCTCGTCGAGGGCTTTGCGCAACTCAGTGATCAGGTTTTCGGTGTGCGTCATCATGCCGATAATTTATCGGCGTTCCGACAATGCCGTCAAGCATTTTATCGGAACAAAGATATTGCCCTGCGCACGGGTCTAGGCGAGCGAGAGGGTATGAAAACGCCCATGCATAAAAAAACAACTGACCGCATTGCATTCGTTGCTGCGTTGCAGCGCTCGGAGCAGTCATTACACGCCCTCACGAAAAAGGCGGGCGTGTCCTATTCGACCGTATACGAGTGGTTGAAAGGGGACGCTCAAAAAGCCCTGAGAAGCGATACCGCACAAAAACTTGCGCACACGCTGGGGTTAACCGTCGATCAACTATTTACAGCCCGCGCGCCGGTTAGGAATATAACCTGTGTCGGAAAAGTCGGTGCGGGGGAAGCTGTTTACATGCTGGATTCAGATGACCAGTACGAGGTCAACACGCCACCAGGGCTTAAACCGGGGCGCAACTACGAGTGTCTTGAGGTAGACGGTTACTCCATGATGCCCGCGCAACCGGGTTGGCTGGTGTTTTATCAGGTTGAGCCCGTCACCATTGAACAAGTCATAGGCAATGCGTGCGTTGTGCTGTTGGCGGATGGGCGCGTGCTGTTCAAGATCGTTCGCCGCTATGGCGACACCCCCAACCGTTACACGTTGGAAAGTTGGTCACGCGGCATACCCCCGATTGAGAATGTGGAAATCATAGAGGCACGTCCTTTCGCAGCATTGACGCCACCCCCTTAACGGTACGCCGATAATTTTTTTGTTGACTGTTATCGGAAAACCGACAACACTGGTTCCCATCAACAGGGAGCCAGACATGACGCAACCTCAGAAGAAATACGAGTTCACCGGCGAGACGCGCGAGCACCTTGGGTGCACGCTGCATCGCATCCGCGCACTGGTCGCAATCGCATCCATTGGGGTGTCTGCTGGCGATCTGGGCGGCTGGATTGAGGCCGAGAAAAACCTTTCGCATGACGGCGATGCGTGGGTCTCCGGCGATGCGTGGGTCTACGGCGATGCGCGGGTCTCCGGCGATGCGCGGGTCTCCGGCGATGCGCGGGTCTCCGGCGATGCGTGGGTCTACGGCAATGCGGAGGTCTCCGGCGATGCGCGGGTCTCCGGCGATGCGCGGGTCTCCGGCGATGCGTGGGTCTCCGGCGATGCGCGGGTCTCCGGCGATGCGTGGGTCTACGGCAATGCGGAGGTCTTTTGGTTCAGCCATGTGGGCTCTGAAGGCGGCACGCTGACCGTGTTCCGCACGAGAGACGGTGCGTTGGTCAATCGCGGCTGCTTTACCGGCACGGTTGACGAGTTCGCTGCCGCAGTCGAGCGCAGACATAGCGACAGCCAGCACGGGATGGAATACCGCGCCCTCATCGAAATGATCCGCATCCGCGTTGCGAGCTGGCCTGAGCGCCAAACTGAAGACGCAGCGTAATTCACGCGCAGGGAGCCAGACATGACGCACGCCACCGACAACATTCAAGCGCTGATCGCGGTTTCAGCCCCGCGCCAAGCCCGCATCCTGTGCCGTCGCTATGGCCTGCCCCTCCCTGCACGCCACGCCTCTTGGCTGGCCGATCACGAACTGGAACTGGACGCCGACGAGCTTCGCCATGAGCGCGAAGAGTCCGCGATCCTCAACACCAAGCGCCTCTGAGCGCAGGGAGGAAATGATGCAAGCAATTAAGCTGGACCTTGAAGATTTCACCGCACGCGTTGGCCATCCCTTTTCCGACAGCGCCCTTGCTGGCGTTTTGTCTAAGCTTCCAAAGCTGTCTGAGAAGGGGCCATGGCTTGCTGGCGGCGCCTTGCGGCGCACCCTTCTTGGCGTAGCGCCCGACAGCGACTTTGACTTCTTTTTTGCGGACAAGGACCAGCTGGATGAATTTGTGTCCGCGCTGCCTAAGAAGCTCAAAAAGGTGCGCGAGACAGATCACCACGTTCATTACTGCGGACCGCTTGACGGTGGTCAAAAGCGCGACGTGCAAGCGATCAGGTTTCGTTTCTACGATGACGCGGCGTCCGTACTGGACAGTTTTGACTTCACTATTTGTCAGTTTGCATTTGATGGTTCAACTCTGACCACTACGCCCGAGGCGCTATTTGACCTTGGGCGCAAGCGGCTGGCGGTTCACAAGGTGACTTACCCTGTCGCCACTATGCGACGCCTCATCAAGTACAGCAATCAAGGCTTTACGGCGTGCGCCGGAGCTATGGCGACTCTTCTTCGCCAGACTGTTGAGAGCCCGGAGGCGCTCGAACAGCTTGATATTGAATACGTCGATTAGAGCGCAGGGAGGGAATGAAGATGAGCACCTATAGCACGGGCTGGTTTGATTACCCCCACTACGGGGCCACCGCCTACCGCATCTGGAAAAAGCAGACCGAACACGGCGCCTTCCAGCGCCATGAATGGAAGCTGGCTGACGGCTCCGTCGATATGGAGCCATGGATTCCGACGCCAGACGCCTCTGTCGATGGGATGACGCTCTGTGAAGAAGGAGCCGCAGCATGATGAGCCCCGCAGAAACCCTTGAAACTCGCAACAAGCTAGATGCGCTGGCTGCGTCAGCCGCCACAAAGATTGGCCCGGTTGATCGCGTATCTCAATTCATGCGCTCAACATGGGACAATGATTGGGTGCACCCTGACGGCCCTGTGCTGGTGAGCATCTATTTCCGCGAGGCGACTTTGCCCGGCGGATGGAGGCGCACCCCCGAAGCCATCACCGTTCACGGCCAATGCATCCTCTCAGCCATTGAAGCCGCACACCGTGAGATCGCCCGCCGGGTGCTTGAAGAGACGGAGAGTGCAGCGTGAGCCGCCGCTTTCTCCTCAACCTCGCCAGTGACGCGCTCAGCGCCTGCGCCGTGTTTGGCTTCATGGCTGTTGTCGTGTTCGGCGCATATTGCCTGATCCCCACCCCATAGCGCGCTGCAGACGCGCCAGAGCGACCGGGGGCGAGGCTTCCCCCAGCCAGACCCTCGGTCGCACAGGAGGATGATATGAGTGAGTTTAAGCACACGCCGGGGCCTTGGAGGGCGTTCTGGACCAAGGACGGCAAAAGCCTCCTCGGGATCGGCGAAGAAACCGCCGAGGCAATTACCGATGGTCGCGGCCTGCTCGGCATATGGCGCAACTATGAAGAAATGACAGCCAACGCCCGCCTTATAGCGGCAGCTCCTGAGATGGTGGAGGTTGTCGAAAAGGCGCCGCTAAAAGTGGCCGCCGAGCGCCTTGAGGGATTGATTGGCGCAGACATGACGCTGGGCGATCAAATCTTGATTGACATGCTCAAGGTTCTGGCGAGCGACCAAGATCGCATCCTCTCCAAGATCAAAGGAGAAGAGCAATGAGCGCCGAGATTTACCGCCTCGACGAGATGCAACTGAACATCTTGGCCCGCGAAATCCGAGAGCTTGGCGTCAACCCGCCCATGAAAGCAATCACAACCCGGATCGCCAAGGCATACGCGCTTGGGTACGCGGCCCACCAAGACAAAACACGCCGAGACAAGGTGACGCCTGAAGAGGCTCACCCGTTCCGCAGGACATACGAGCCGCAACACCGGCAATTCGACCTGAAGCCCGGCGGCGAAACCTAACCCCCTTGCGCGCGCTGGCTCCCCTCCTTGCCGCGCGCAAATGGCCCGGAGGCAGACCCTCCCTCTGTCTCCGGGCCGCACCCTTTGGAGAGTGAAATGCGTAGGCCGACGACACCAGAGCAACGCTGGGCATGGTGGGAAGCCGCCAGCACAGGCTCTGAGTGGCCGTTCACGCCGCGCGAAGACGAGCCGCAGGCCGGGTTCTACCGGGTCCGCAAGTTCCCCTACGGGCAATGGGCGAGAGGCCCTTGGTTGCCCGCCCGCGTGTGGTGGGAAGGCGGACAGATCGACCCGGCAACCGGCGAGCTGATGACTGATGAAATATGCCGCTGCGAAATCGACGGAAGGCGGCGCAACCCTTGGAAGGTTTGGACATGGCTGATGACCAATCCAGTGACGGAAAGCGAATGGGAGTTCCTGCGAGCAATGAGCCCGCTGACGGCAAACAAGATTCCCCAAAAGTGTACGACATGAGCCTTGCGCAGCGCCTTGCGGCCATCCGGGCCGAGGCCTCCGGTATCGGCAAGGAGCCGATCCAGATGCAGAACAAGGAGCGCACGAAGTCTTGGACCATTCAAGCGCACACGATTGAGGGCATCCTGCACGGTATGCGCGGCCTTCTGGACCGCTACCGCGTCTGGATGGAGATGAGCCTTGTCGAGCGCTCCTACACGGGCAACCGCTGCGATGCGACCTTTGCCTTCACCTTTGAGAGCTTGGACGACCCCGCAGACGTGAAGACCATCCAATACGCGGGCGCGGGTACGGACAACTCAGACAAAGCCTTCGCCAAGGCGGGCACGAACGCGCTCAAGGAAATGCTCAAGAAGCAATTCCAGGTCACAGACCGCGAAGACGCTAAAGAGGAAGAGGACCGCGTTGAGCACCAGTCAGAAGACGGGGTGAAGCGCGCTGACCTTGAGAGGTCCAAGGAAGAAACGCGCAAGGCGCTGGCGCAATGGGCGAGCACCTTCAAGGCGTCCATCGAGAGCGCGCCAGACCTTCAAACGATCAAGCGCCTTGAGCGCGAGAACAAGGACCAGCTTGCGAGCGAAAACCTGCCGGAAGTCACGCGCACGTTTTTTGTCGAGCTGATTGCTAACCGCAAACGCGACATGGAGAATGTCTAATGGCTGGCAGTGTGAACAAGGTCATTCTGATTGGCGCGCTTGGCGCTGATCCTGATGTGCGCCGCCTGAACAATGGCGACCCGGTGGTGAACCTGCGTGTCGCTACGTCTGAGAGCTGGCGCGACAAGTCTACCGGCGAGCGCAAGGAAAAGACCGAGTGGCACAACGTGGTGATCTTCAACGACCACCTCGCCAAGACCGCCGAGAACTACCTGCGCAAGGGCTCCAAGGTGTACCTTGAGGGCTCCCTGCAGACCCGCTCTTGGGAAAAGGACGGCGTGACCCGCTACACCACTGAAGTGGTCCTGCAGAAGTTCCGGGGCGAGCTGACCATGCTTGACTCCAAGGGCGAAGGCCAGCGCGGCGGGGGTGGTGAGAGCCGCCCGGCTGAGGACTTCAGCTCTGACACGCTCGACGACGATATTCCATTTTGATCTGTATACGGATTAAATAATGCCCCGCATCGCCCCCATCCTATTGCGCACTGAAGCGGACGCCAGAAAGGCTATCCGCTGGGTGCAAGGCGCTCTCAAGGCAGGCGGCTATGTCGTCGCCTTCCGCAAGGAGAAGCGCACCGATGATCAGAACGCGAAAATGTGGGCGATGCTTGAGGACATTTTTCGGGCTCGCCCGATGTGGAACGGCGTGCCGATGAGCAAGGAGCGCTGGAAGGGGACATTCCTGGACGCGCTCGGCGTGGAGCAGGACTACACGCCCCGGCTTGATGGCCCCGGCCTTGTCCCTATCGGGCAACGCTCAAGCGAACTGACCAAGCAGGAATTCAGCGACTTGATCGAGATTATGAACGGCTTTGCAGCGCGCGAAGGCATCGAGCTGTCAGAGCCACAACAAGACATGAAAGGCTGAGATATGAGTGAGACAGTGAAGACGCACTGGACGGCTGAACAAACCGCAGACCCGGATGCGGAGAACGACCGCTGGGCCATCTATTACGACCCCACGCCGGGCGGGCGCGACAATGGCGACGGAACGCGCTCGTTTTCGCTGCGCTTTCCGGCGCTCCTGATCTCTCGGTTGGTCGCCGATCCAGAGACGGCGGCTCGTGAGATCGCGGAAAAGCTGAACCGCGTGGAAACCCAACCGCAGGAGCCCACCAATGACTGATAAACGCGAGGAAGTGCTGCGGAAGCTCGCCGGGTTTGAGCGCGACTGGATGGGTGGCGACAACCTGAGCATTGTTTTCTGTGGTCTCATCGAGAGCCATCTTGAGCTTGATCAAGACCCGGATAGCGACCACGGCTGGCATGAGGACGTCGAGGCCGAATGCGACGCGACCTTGGCCAAGCTCACAGACGCCATCATGAACCTGTTCTCAGGTGCGGGTGTGGTGAGCGTCCCCCGCGAGCTTCTCGCTAATTGCGCAGCGGTGCTCAGCGAGTTTGGCGCTTCGGAGATACCTGATTGGGATGAAGCACCCGACACTGCAGTCACCATTCGCCCTAGTGCACAAAGACGCGGGCTTGATGATCTTAGGGATATGACTCTTGGAGTTGGAGACTTCACTGCGGCAAGGCATTACGGAGCCGCCCTCACCGCCGCCCTCTCCACCTCACGGAGTGAAGAAGCGCGCGAGGTTCCGCCGTATATCCGCGAACGCGCTGATGCCGAGATTGCGGAGATCAAGGCGAGCATTGGCCGGGATGAGCCCACGGTCACGGTTGATATCCACGGCGGCGGTATCGCTGGCGTTGACGAGAGCATCGCACCCTTGGTCAAGCTGCTGAATGACGGCGGCATAAAAACGGTGGCGTCATGCTCTGGCCATGGTCATCGGCCCGGCAATATCGCTCTGGCAGACGGACGCGAGCTGATAATCGCCCGGAACTGGAACGAGGCTCGCATCATCGACGGCTTGTTCCCCGGCATCAACGGCGAACCCGCAAAGGGCGTCAAAGGTGCGCTTGAGTTCATCCGCCAGTCCAATGAAGAGATCAAGGGGGACTTTGAGCGCGTCCTGCTCGACGCAATCACGGTCAGTGAATTTGGCGACCGCGCCGCTGCGATCCGCGAGCGCATCCGCGAAGTCCGGCGCTCTCTCACTAATGGGGGGAAGTGATGCGCCAATCCGTCACTGAGGTCGAATTCTACCTGCGCGGCACGAGCACCGTTCTAGCGCGCGTCAGCACATCGCACGCCGTCCCACGCCAAGGTGAGCCGGTAAACATCAACAAGAAGCAATATGTCGTTGGGCTTGTCCAGTGGGCTGTAGACCAAACGACTACGTTTTCAGGTTTGCGCGCCTGCGTAGAGTTGGAGCCTGTCACCCCAAAGGACCAACCCCATGAGTGATGTGAACACTAACACTGTAAGCGATCTGGATGAGCTAGGGCCGGAGCAACTAAAGGAGCTTGGCATCTATTTTCATTGTCGCGCGCACTGTAGCTATCAAGGCGGATCGCAATCAGAGGCGCCTCTGGTGATATTTGCTGGAGCGGATTATCGCCCGGAAGACGGCGCGTGCGGGCTCAGAGAAGATGCGAAATACGTCAATGAGCCAGCCATTCCATACGTTCGCATTGATCAGCACGCCACCCTCATAGCACGCATGCGTAAGCTAGAGGCTGATAATGCGGAAACCAAGCAGGGCTACGAGGCGGACGTTCGGGCGCTATGCGAGGCCCTGTGGAAGCGCGATCCAGGGTGCGAGTTCGTCCGGCTGAATTATCCGCAGATCGCCGCCGAGCTTGAGGAGGTGGAGCCGTGAGGGCTTGGACAGATCAGGAGGTGGCGGAGCTTCTGCGCCAGCCCTTGCGCGTCCTGCGAGAGCTTGGCGACAAAAACGGGCTGTGGATGCGCGCCAGCACCTATGGACGGCGCTCGATTGATGAGGAAGGATTGCGCACCCTCAAACAGTTGTTGCGCACATGTCCCTCAAACTCATCAAGCGTGGAAACGTCTACCACGTCACCGGCGCTGTCTACGGAGAAACCCTCCGAAAGACTACTAAAACGTCTGACAAGAAGCTCGCGGAAGAAATCATGTCCCGCTGGGAGCGCGAAATCCGCGACCGGCATGTCTTCGGCACGCGCGCCGCAGTCGGATTCTCAGAGGCCGTAGAGGCGTACCTGGAGTACGGAGAGGACAGGTTCATGAGTGCAGTGGTCGCAGCCTTCAAGGATACGCCGGTCACACATATTGATCAGGCTATGTTGGACCGTGAGGCGAAGAAAGCCTACCCCAACGCGGCCAACTCGACGCTGAACCGTCAATTCTACACGCCGTTCATCGCCGTGATGAATTACGCCGCCGAGCAAGATTGGCGACCGGTGCGCAAATGGCGCAGGCCAGAGCAGCCCAAGGGTAACACCGATTGGCGCGAGCCTGAAGAGATCGAGGCCCTTCTCAAAGAGAGCCCGGACCACCTGCAACGCGCCATCATCATCTACATCGGGACCATGATGCGCGCCACCGAGGGCGTGACCCTGGACTCAAAGAATGTGGCGCGGGACGGTTCTCGCGTGGTGTTGTGGGATGAGGATACGAAGGGCGGCTATACGCGCTCTGTGGAGCCGCTGAGCCGCGCGCGTGAAGAGTTGAAGGGTTTGGAGCCCGGCCCAGTCCTGCGCCAGCGCGACGGCAACCCGTGGCACGCCTATGACGCCGTAAACCTCGCCCTCAAGCGCGCCTGCAAGCGGGCCAAGATACGCAAGCTATCCTGCCACAAGCTACGCCATACCGGCGCAACGTGGCGCTATGCGCTGGACCCGGATCTGCCCCGGCTGATGGGCGCGGGCGGCTGGAAGTCGCTCAGCATGGTTCAGCGATACACACACATGGCCACACGAGATTTACGCGAAAGACTGATTGCCCACGGCTGGTCAATCTGACACAATCTTTGCACAACGATGGAGAAACCTGTTTAGATTCAGTCAGCGTCTCGCCCTTGGTAAGGGAGAGGTCGAGTGTTCAATTCACTCTAGCGGCACCATTCCTCATTCCAGACTGTCAGACCAGCAGAGCTGTCAGAGTTCGACGCGGGCCCATACCCGCCTTGAGCGCGTATGTGATTGCCCTACACTTGACCGGCGAGTCGCAACACAGTCGGCTGTCCTCGAACCAGCGGCTGGACGTCTGGGGGAAGCATGCACCGCAAGAAGGTCTTCGCGACCGCTCTGGTCGGACTTGTCGCGATCTCTGCGGCCGACATCTGGGTCAGCCATCAGGTCCGCCAGGAACGCAACACCCTGCTGGACACTGTCTCCTCGGCCCGACATGAAACAGCGAAGCTCTATGACGAGCTGGGCTTCGGCGGCCTGATCCACAGCTTCAAGAACTATGTCATACGCGGTGACGAAGCGTACCGGGACAGGGTACGCACGACCGCCCACTCCATCCATATCCGGCTTGAACGCCTGGACGCCCATGGTCGCGCGCTCGGTCTCGATCCGGACCTGAGCGCCGTTCGCGACACGGTCAGCGCCTATGAGGACCGCCTGGACACCGTCCGGCTCGGTTGGGCGGATTCGCTGCCGGTATCGGACATCGACGCCCTGGTGCGAGTGGATGATGCGCCAGCGCTCGAACAGCTGGCCGCAATCGAGGCGGGATTCGAATCCGTCACCCGCCAGCGGATGGCCCGTCTCAATCGGTTGAGCGGCTTTCAGAGCGTCCTCACCCCCACGTTACAGGCCCTGATGCTGGGCTTCATCATCTTCATCTGGATGCGCATGTACAAAACGCGCATCCAGGCGGGTCGGGAAGCGCGCGCCCAGATCCGCAACCTCAATGCCTCCCTCAGGGCCCAGACCCTCACCCTAGAGCGCATGCGCGAGAGCCACGCCGCGCTGGAAAACTTCACCTCCATGGTCGCTCATGATCTCAAGGCGCCGCTGCGGCAAGCCAGCATGTTGCTGCATCTGGCCAAGCGTGCAGAGACGGAGGCCGACAGGGATGCGCACTGCGACAAGGTCAGGGAGAGCATCGAACGCGCCAACACCATTGTGGAAGGCTTCCTCAACCTGGCCCAGCTTGATGATCAGCCGCCGGAAACCTCGCTAGAGGATATCGGCGAGATTTTCAGACAGGCCGTCGATGAGCTGGCCCTTCTGCACCGCAAGGCCCCACGGCACATCCGGATTGATCCGCTCGGCGAAGCCTATTGTGATCGCGACCTGATCCGGCAGGTGGCGATCAATCTGCTGACCAACGCCTTGAAATACGCCCGCCCCGAGAAGACGCTCGACATCAGGGTCCGCGCCGTCCGCGGCGACACCATGCTGACCGTCTATGTCGAGGATAATGGCGTGGGGATTCCGCAGGAGCTGGCCGAACGCATATTCAGCCCGCATGTGCGCGGGGAGAGCCCTGAGCCGTCGGGAGCGGACGGTCGCGGACTGGGGCTAGCGCTATGCCGCACGATAATTGCGGCCCATGGCGGAGACATCCGGATGGCGCCCGGACGCTCGACCGGCGCCAGCATTCGCTTCACCCTTCCGCTGGCCCAGCCTGCCGCAAACACCCTCTAGGCGCCGCTTTCAGCCACGCTGAACCAGAAGCGCGAGATCTCGGTCAGCACCATCTGATAGCCATCAGGCGAATCCGGCTTGCGAATATATGCATTGCCCGCCTTGCCGTAGAACCGGCGCACATCCGAGCGATTGTTGGATGTGGAGAGCATCAGCACAGGAATGCCGCAATAGGATTCATCTGATTTGAGGGTTTGCGTCAGCTCCACCCCATCCATGCCTGGCATGGACAGGTCCGTCACGATCAGGTCAGGGGGCTCATGGGACCTGAGATACTCGAGCGCCTGCACTCCGTCTTCACAATAGGAGGCCTCAACATCCAGATTGCTGTCATCAAGACTGAGCTTGAGAAACATCCGATCAGTCGCATCGTCTTCCACAAACAGGATGGATTGCGTCATCGTGGACCTTACACCTGTGCCCGAAACTCATTTATACATATTTTGTACGCACTTTTCAGACTAGTCGAGAGTCCCGCCCCAAGCGCCAGCAATTCAAAGCTGTGGTTAACGATAGGTCAGAACGAACGCACGCGTCTACGATAAGCGTGTTGTTTTTTCGTCGCTTGGCGCGCAACCAGAGAATCCTAGTTTCCAAGGAACGCATCCTGTTCCCGACTTTCAATACCCAAATCCGGTCTCGCCGAATGCCCTTGATGACGCCCCTGTTTCCCGCTCTTGAGCCTTATGCGAGCGCGACCTTTTTCTCGGCTGAGGGGTATCGGATCTTCTATGAATGCTCGGGCAACGCCCAGTCGCCGACGGTCCTGTTCATCCATGGCGGCCCCGGCTCCGGCGCCAGTGCGCGTCACCGCCGCTATTTCAATCCGGGCAAGTGGAACATTGTCCTCTTTGATCAACGCGGTTGCGGTCGCTCGACACCCCTGTTCGAGCTGGAAACCAATACGCTGACCGCCCAGATCGATGACATGGAGCGCCTGCGTGAGGAGCTGGGCCTAGAGCGCTGGACCCTGTTCGGTCCCTCCTGGGGGTCGACGCTGGCGCTGGCCTACGCCCAGGCCTATCCCGAACGCCTGGACACCCTTGTCGTTGAGGGCGTCCTGCTGGGCGAACGCGAAGAGATCGACTGGTTTCACGATTGCGCGGGCGCCGGCGGGATATGGCCAGACGCGCAGCACAGGCTGATGATGGACACGCCCGAGGCGTTCAGGCGCCCCCCGGCGTTTCGCCAATGGGCGCTGGAGCGCATGCGCGAAGAGTTGGCGGAGGGGCGCCCCCATCTGGAGGGGCTTGAGGACCCGGACACGCCGATTGAAAGCCTGCGCCAGTCGATGATCTATCGCTGGAGCGAGTATGAGGAAACCCTCGCCTGGCTGGACAAGTCCCCGGAAGATATCCGCGAGGATTTCGCCGAAAGGGGACGCGACTGGCTGACGGGACACTCCCTGCTCGAGGCCTGGTATTTCAGCCATGACTGTTTTCTCGAGCCTGGCCAGTTGTTGCGCGACGCCCACAGGCTGACCATGCCCATGCATGTGATCCAGAGCCGCTATGACCTGGTCTGCCCCGGCCGGGCCGCCTACAGGCTCGCCGAAGCGGCGCCCGATGCACGCCTGCACTGGGTGGAGCGCTCGGGCCATATCATGACCGCGCCGGTCCATCGTGAAGTGCGCACCTTGTTTGAAGCGCTGGCGGCCTCGCGCCGCTGACTTCGCCGCCCGGGCCATGAGGCGTGACTCACGACCTCACCAGTCGGCCAGTGCAGCGCGCCGCCATTGGTCGGGCGCAACGCAGACATAGACATGATCGGAATCCCAGCCCATCTGCCCGACCTGGCCCGGCGCGGACGCGCTCGCAGGCGTCAGGCTCCGGGTGAGCGTCAGGCGGTCGGAGCGCACGCTCAGTCCTTCAACCCGGATCTCGCCATCAAGCGGGACCACGCGCATGGCTTCGCGCCAGGTGTTACCGTCTTCAGACACTTTGACGGTCAGGGAATCCTCGCCGGCCAGTCCGATCTCGGCGCGACCGGACCAGTCGGACTGGAACAACAGGCTGGCGGTGGCCGCGCTCCCCGCCTTGTTCATCGCAAGCCGCAGATCACCCGTCCCGCTTTCTTCCGCCGTCATCAGAACGCCCGACGACTTGATCACGACGCGGTTATAGGCGTCAGAAGCCGCGCCCACACCCAGCCCCTGTTGATGGTCAAGCTGGCGAATCTGGTCGTGAAGCGGACCCCAGCCCGCCCCGTCATGGACAAGACTGACCCCTTCGTCACGAACATATACGCCCAGCCCCGCCCAGGGCGGGATCGCCGTCCAGACGCCTTCGTGAAACACCATGAGCGTTCCCAACGGACGCGTTGACCAGTCCGCCCCCGTCGCATTCGACGGCAGGATGTACCCGTCCCCTTCTGAAGGCGTATCCGGCTGGTCGCCCAGCGCCCGGCTCAGCACGGCGGCCTGGACCAGAATATCGAGCCGGGCCAGCGCTTCGTTGACGGTGACATGCTTCTGCGCCTGGGCGGGCATCAGAAACGGCAGATCCAGGCGGGGCGTGCGTTCAGACATGAGATATCCCTTGCGCGTTTTGTGACTGTCAGAGCCTAGGGGCCGCCCTGGCGCAGGCGGATAGCGCAACCGGACTTCCGCACTGGCGAAACCGAGCAAAGGGCGGGTTTTCTAATCCGCGCGGGCGGTGTACCCACTGCGCATGACAGACTCTATCCGCTCCCTGGCCGAGGGATTTGAGGCCATAAGCGACGCGCAATGGCGCGCCCTGGCTGAAACCGCCCTCAAAGGCGCCCCGCTGGACCGGCTGGTGCGCAAGACGCTCGACGGCGTTGCGCGCGGCCCCCTGTTCACCCGTTCGGACCTTGAGAAGGTCGGCCCTCTGCCCGCGCCGGGCGCTGCGCCCTATCTGCGCGGCCTTGCGGCGGAGCGCGACCCGTACCTGCCCTGGGGTATCCGTCAGATCATCGACGACCCCGACCCCAAGGTCGCGAATGAAGCGCTGCGCGCGGATCTGTCCGGCGGGGTCAGCGAAGTGGCGCTGGCGCTGGATCCGACCGGCGCCAATGGCGTCGCCGTGCGCACGCTGGATGAGCTGAAGACCGTGCTGGACGGGGTCATGCTCGATCTCGCGCCGGTCTATCTGCAACCCTCGCGCATGGCGCCCCAATACGCCGCCCTCGCCCTCACCTACATGCAGGACCAGGGCCTGGACCTCAAAGCGCTTAGAGGCGGACTGGGCCTGTCGCCCATCGGCCAGAAATCCATGGCGGGCGGCGGGGCTGTGAACCTGCCCGAGCGCCTGCAGCGCACGGCCGAGGCCGCCGCCTGGTGCGCCGAGCATGCGCCGGGGATCAAGGTCGTCTCCATCACCGCCAACGCGCCGCATGAAGCGGGGGGCTCGGCGGTGCATGAACTGGCGTTCGCTTGCGCCGGCGGGGCGAGCTATATGCGCGCCTTCATTGATCACGGGCTGACGCCCGATCAGGCCGCCAATGCGCTGGAATTCAGCTTCGCCGCCGATGCGGACGTGCATCTGACCATCGCCAAGCTGCGCGCAGCGCGGCGGGTCTGGGCGCGGGTGGCGGACGCCTTCGGCTGTTCGCCCGAAGCGCAGGGGATGCGCATCTGCGCCATCACTTCGTCGCGCATGCTGACGGCGCGAGACGCCTGGAACAACCTGATCCGCAATGCCTGCGCCGGTCTGGGCGCGGCGGCGGGCGGCGCGGATTCCATAACCGTGCGCGCCTTCAACGAACCGCTGGGCGCCGCAACGCCCTTCGCCCGGCGCCTCGGCCGCAATCTGCAGATCATGCTGATGGAAGAAAGCCATCTGGGCGTGACGGCCGATCCGGCAGGCGGCAGCTATCTTCACGAGACGCTCGGCCATCGCCTGGCCCAGGCGGGCTGGGAGCTGTTCCAGCAGATCGAACGTCGCGGCGGCCTGTTTGAAACCGTCAAGGCGGGCTGGCTGCAGAACGAGGTCGGCAAGACGCGGGACGCCTATGTGGCGCAATACGCCGAAGGCCGCGAGGCGCTGATCGGCGTCACCCAGTTCGCCAATCTCGAGGAACGTCCCGTCGAGGCCGGCAAGCGCGACTACACGCCGCCCAAGCTCGACGCCCCGACGCTGGAGCCCCAGCCCTTCACCGGCAAACTTGAAGCCGCCAGAGCCGGGCACGCCATCCGCCTGCTCGATCTGCCCGAACAGGACTGGACGCCCTTGCGCTATATGCGCCTCGCCCAGCCATTCGAAGCGCTGCGGGACGCGGCGGACGCCCATGCGAAGAAGACCGGCAAGGCGCCGATCGCCTTTCTCGCCACGCTGGGCGCGCTCGCGGACTTCAACGCCCGCGCCAGCTTCGCCTCCAACCGCCTTGCGGTTGCGGGCGTGGAGACTGATCAGGCCAGCGAATACGCCGATATCGACGCCTGCGCGGACGCCTTCGCCCGATCAGGCTCGAAACTCGCCGTGATCTGCGGCACCGACGACGCCTATTCGGACATGGCCGAAGAGCTGGCCGAAGCCCTCAAGCAGGCCGGCGCCAGCGAGGTCTGGATCGCGGGCAAGCCGGGCCTCATCACCGGCGTGGACCACTTCATCCATATGCGCAGCCATAGTCTCGAAGATGGCGAACGCGCCCATAAGATTCTGGGAGTGAGCGCATGAGCAAGCATCCTGATTTCACCCAGATCGGCCTCGGCCAGCCCGACATCCAGCCCGGCCCCAAGGCCGAGCGTCCGCCCTTCATGACAGCCGAAGAGCTGCCGATCCAACCCGCCTATACCGCCGAGGATGTGGCCGGGCTCGATTTCATCGACGGCTATCCCGGCGCCGCGCCCTATCATCGCGGCCCCTACCCCACCATGTTCGTCCAGCGTCCCTGGACGATCCGGCAATATGCGGGCTTCTCCACGGCGGCGGAATCCAACGCCTTCTATCGCCGCAATCTCAAGGCCGGCCAGAAAGGCCTGTCGGTGGCGTTCGATCTGGCCACCCACCGCGGCTATGACAGCGACAATCCGCGCGTGATTGGCGATGTGGGCATGGCGGGCGTCGCCATCGATTCCATCCTGGACATGCGTCAGCTCTTTGATGGCATTCCGCTTGATCAGATGAGCGTGTCCATGACCATGAACGGCGCCGTGCTGCCGGTTCTGGCGCTCTATATCGTCGCCGCCGAGGAACAGGGCGTTTCCCACCAACAGCTTTCAGGAACGATCCAGAACGACATCCTGAAAGAGTTCATGGTGCGCAACACCTATATCTACCCGCCGCGCCCCTCCATGCGGATCATCTCCGACATTTTCGCGTTTACCGCCAGCGAGATGCCGCGTTTCAACTCGATCTCGATCTCCGGCTATCACATGCAGGAGGCGGGCGCCCCCGCCGATCTCGAACTCGCCTACACCATCGCCGACGGCCTCGAATACATCCGCTCGGGCGTCGAGGCGGGGCTGGATGTGGACGCCTTTGCGCCGCGTCTGAGCTTCTTCTGGGGCGTGTCCATGAACTACTTCATGGAAGTGGCGAAGATGCGGGCCGCGCGCCTGATCTGGGCCAGCCTCGTCAAGGCGCGGTTCAATCCCAAGAATGCCAAATCCCTCGCCCTGCGCACGCACAGCCAGACCTCGGGCTGGTCCCTGACGGCTCAGGACGTGTTCAACAATGTGGGCCGCACGGCGGTCGAGGCGATGGCGGCGGTGGATGGCCACACCCAGTCGCTGCACACCAACTCGCTTGATGAAGCGCTGGCCTTGCCGACCGACTTCTCGGCCCGCATTGCGCGGAACACCCAGCTGGTGCTCGAGACCGAGGCGCATCTGACCGACACCATCGATCCGTGGGGCGGCAGCTATTATGTCGAGCGGCTGACCCATGATCTGGCGGCCCGCGCGCTCGATCACATCGCCGAGGTGGACGAGCTGGGCGGCATGGCGAAAGCCATCGAGGAAGGCCTGCCCAAGCTGCGCATCGAGGAAGCGGCCGCCAAGACCCAGGCCAAGATCGATTCCGGCCTGCAGACGATTGTCGGCGTGAACAAGTTCCGCCTCAACGAGCCCGAAGACATTCCGGTTCTGAAGGTGGACAACTCAAAAGTCCGCGCCGAACAGCTCGCCAAGCTCGAAACCCTGCGCAAAAATCGCGATCCCAAGGCGGTGGAAAGCGCGCTTGAAGCGCTGACCAACGCCGCCGAGCGCGGCGGCAACCTTCTGGAGCTGTCGGTGAAGGCCGCCCGTGCGCAGGCGACGGTCGGGGAAATCTCGGACGCCATGGAAAAGGTGTTCGGCCGTCACAAGGCGGAAATCAAATCGGTTCAGGGGGTGTTCTTGAAAGCCTCAGGAGATGACGCCAAGGTCAAGAAGGCGCTTCAAGCCTCTGACGCCTTTGCCGAAAACGAAGGGCGCCGCCCGCGCATCCTGATCGCGAAAATGGGCCAGGACGGTCATGATCGCGGTCAGAAGGTCGTCGCGTCCGCCTTCGCCGATCTGGGTTGGGACGTGGATATCGGCCCGCTCTTCCAGACGCCCGAGGAAGCCGCACGTCAGGCGGTGGAGAACGACGTCCATGTCGTCGCCGCGTCATCGCTCGCCGCCGGTCACCTCACCCTGGTGCCCGAGCTCAAGAAACAGCTCGCCGAAATGGGCCGCCCCGACATCACCATCATTGTTGGCGGCGTCATCCCGCCGGAGGACGTCCCTATCCTGAAGGATATGGGCGCGGCGGCCGTCTACCCGCCCGGCACGGTGATTGCGGACAGCGCGGTGGAGCTGATTAGGATTATTGAGAGGGAAAATGGAAATTGAAGCTGATTGGGGAGCAATCATTTCCATCCTTGACGGGAATTATTCTCTCAAACCACCAATAGAACAAAACGTATATTTCGAATTACTAAAAAATCAACGACCAGCGGTGGAGAAATTGATCTCTGCCGATGGATGGAAGAACTACTATTTTCAATTTGACTGCGGGATAGGAACGTCCCCATCGCCTAGCCTATTAGCTGATTACTTATTTAAAGCCTCTATACTAGGCGAAGATGCGTTATTAACCCTGATTGATCACCTTAAGAAAAAAGAGGGTGATTACGAGCTAAGCCTACAGGCAACTTTGGGATCAATAATAGATAAAACAAACCTAAACTCAGATTCAAGATTAATCCCCATCACCGGATTAAAAGATCACAACATTGATAAAAGCACAATTTACACCCCTTCGGAACTAATGGCGCATGCCCAATTAAACACTGTCATAGAGACAAAAGTTAAAAGACAATGGAAAATAATTGAAAAAGGTGAAAATCACGAATTTTATCGCGATGAAATCATCAAACCCTTACAAATAACCTTCACTTCTCTATTGCTTTCTTTCGAAAATCCACCAGCTCTACGTTTCGACATGCCTACAATAAAACCTTCTGGGTGGGCCGAGGGGATGAGCACCGCAACCAGCACATCAGCAAGGTCTCAAGTCTCAAGGACTTCAATTTCTGAAGATCAAATCAAAATTTTGAACGATATGGCAATGAAGCTGAACGATTTAAGCGATACTGATTTTCACAAAATCTGGACAGCAATAACACGAGTTTGCTCATCATGCGTTTCCGGCCACCCTGTTGATCAGCTCATAGAACTTAGGATTGCCTTAGAAGCAATATATACAAATACGAATACCAACATTCGCAACAGTTTATCATCGAGAATAGCTAAAATAAATGCTGAAAATATTGAAGATCGAGTCACTCTATCTAAAAAGGTGAAATTAGTATATGATATTTGCTCAACAGCAGTCCACTCTGGGACCCTTCACAAAAAATATGATTTTGAAACTATAAAAAATGTTCGCCAAATAGCTTTTGAGAACATAAAGCTCTTTATCTCAAACAGTATGCCTGACTGGGCAACTTTCGACCTTGAATAACCCTACTGACAGGACCGTAAGGTGACATCCATGGTGTGAGGCTTCACGCTTGTCGTCAAAGACAAGAGCAAAGGAGCCTCCCCATGATCGTCACCACCACCCCGTCTGTCGAAGGCCGCCATATCCACGACTACAAGGGCGTCGTCACCGGCGAGGCCATTCTGGGCGCACACCTGTTCCGCGATCTGTTCGCGGGTATTCGCGACATTGTCGGCGGCCGGTCGGGCTCCTACGAGAAATCCCTGCGCGAGGCGCGCCAGATCGCCCTGTCCGAACTGGAAGACGAAGCGCGCAAGCTCGGCGCAAACGCCGTGGTGGGCGTCGATCTCGATTATGAAGTGATCGGCGAGCAAGGCTCCATGCTGATGGTGTCAGCGTCCGGCACGGCGGTGGTTCTGGGCTGATCGCTTTCTGAAGCCCTGGAACAGCATCACCCGACCGGCATGGGTTCGCCGGACAAACCGTCGAATGACAATCTTGAACCCAAACACTTGTCATCCCCCGCTTTATGCGGGGGACCCATGCCGTGACATTGCCGAAAAACCCATCGGCGGCCATGCTGGCGACATGTACTTCGTCTATCTCATGGCCAGTCAGAGAAACGGTACGCTCTATAGCGGCGTCACCAACGATCTGCTGCGCCGGGCGTATGAGCACCGCGAAGGACTGGTTGAGGGCTTCACAGAGCGCCATGGCGTCAAACGGCTCGTCTGGTTCGAGCCTCATGACAGTATTGAACACGCCATTCAGCGCGAGAAACGCATCAAGAATTATCCACGTCAGTGGAAGGTCAATCTGATTGAGGCTTAAAATCCTGAATGGGCGGATCTCTGGAACTGTCTCTCCCTCTGAAAGCGACCGGCATGGATCCCCCGCATAAAGCGGGGGATGACAGGTTGAGAAGAACACACTTCGCCCAACCCCCTATGATTAACGTGAAATTTTCGCTGATTGCCGGAAATGCTCACCTTGCGTTCATGTTTGATGCCCCATGGTGCCCGGGCTGGGCGCATCCCCAATTCCAGGGATGTTCACGCAAACAGAACCGTTCTACTGAACCGTCTGCAACATCCTTTGGGGGACATCATGATCCGCACTCTTCTTGCCGCTTCCGCGATCGCTGCGATCGCCAGCACCGCTTCTTTCGCTCAGGACTATTCCCTGAACCCGACCTACGGCACTTATTCGCTGAACGCCGGCTTCCTGCCGGACCCGTCCGAGCTGCAGATCACCGCAGGCGGCTCGCTTGACGCCTCCAGCGTCGGCTGCGCCGGCGCCATCGCCAACGCACCGGACGCGCGTCTGATGTGGGGCGGCGGCCGGATGACCATTGGCGCCACCTCCAACTCCGACACCACCCTGGTGGTGAACGGTCCGGACGGCCAGTGGTACTGCTCTGACGACGTGAACGGTCTGAACCCGGCCCTCGTCTTCAACCAGGCCGGTCAATACGACATCTGGGTCGGCGTCTATGCGGGCAGCACCGCCCCGGCGACCCTGTACGTCACCGAATACTAGAGTCCGGCCTCAGGCCTGACGGTAGAGCGGCGTCTTCGGGCGCCGCTTTTTTGTTGGCGCGATGAGACCGCCCCTGTTTCGCCACGCGTTTCGGGTTACCTTGTGCTGAAGCAGCTATTGGAGGCCTCCCACATGCGACGCGCCCTTCTTCTCAGCCTGCCCGCCCTGAGCCTCGCAGCCTGCGCCTCCGGTCCGGGACCCGTCTACGGTCCGGCGAGCAGCTATTCGAACGGGACGGGCTATTCCGACTACCGGATCGAGAATGACCGCTGGCGCGTGCGCTATACCGGCGCCAACGGTCAGGATGAGGACGATGTGGAGCGGTTCGCCCTGCGTCGGGCGGGCGAGATCGCCCTGACCCACGGCTTTGACTGGTTCACGGTGGTCCACCGCCAGGTCGACACCGAAGGCGATGCGAACGAACGCCCGGTGCGTGTTGGCGGCTCGCTGGGCCAGACCTTCGGCTCGGGCGGTTTCCGCGGCTCCAGCGTCGGGGTCGGCATTGCGATCAATCCGGGCGCCGGCAAGACCCGGACCGAGATCAGCCTCGAAGTCATCGCGGGACGCGGAGAGCCGCGCCCCGATGGCGCCTATGACGCCGCCCGCATGGCCAACCCCGCAGGGGCTTACGCCGGCGGCACGCTCTAGTCCGGCTTGCAGCGCAGCGCGAACGGGGCGAGTCTCAGGGCTGTGGTATTCAGCAACGAGGCGGGCATGCGCGCGCACCTACTCACCGGATCAATGGCGCTCACCCTGCTCGCGGGCTGCGGGATCTCGACAACGACCTCCTTTGTCAGCCCGCCCCTGAGCGCCTATGGCCCCGCCAGCGCCAGCATGAGCGGCATGGGGTATGACGCGCTGCAGGTCGGTCCGCAGCAATGGCGCGTCTAGTATACCGGTCATGCCGGCGCCAGCGAACTACTGGTGGAGCAATACGCCTTGCGCCATGCCGCCGAAGTGGCCGCGACTGCAGGCTATGACTGGTTCCGCGTCACCTATGATGACAACACCCGGCATGCCAACGGCTATCGCCCCGTCAGCCGGACGGGTGAAATCACCCCCGCCTATATGGAGGAGGTCGAGCGCACCGGTCCGATGGGGATCGTTCGCAACTGGGTGTTCCGGGAAGGCCCGCAGGGGCAAATCACCGCCATTCTCGATATTGAAGCCGGACGGGGATCCCGTCCGGGCGGCGCCTATGATCCCGTCGCCATCCTCAGCTCCTACCCCTGATCTGATGATCGGGAACAAATCCGCTTGCCCCGCGCGCCGGCTCGCGTTTGAACACTGCCATGACTGATGCGCTCGCAGACAAGCTGATCGACGGGGACCGCGCCGCGCTCGCCCGCGGAATCACCCTGGTGGAGTCCACCCGCGCCGACCATCAGGCCCGGGCGCGCGAGCTGTTGACCGCGGTGATGGACCGGACCGGAAAGGCCTGGCGCATCGGGCTGACGGGCGTGCCGGGCGTGGGCAAGTCCACCCTGATCGAGCGCTTGGGCGGGCATCTGACCGATGCAGGCCGCAAGGTCGCCGTGCTGGCGGTAGACCCCTCATCCTCGCGCACCAAGGGGTCGATCCTCGGAGACAAGACCCGCATGGGCGCCCTGGCGGTGGACCGCAACGCCTTCATCCGCCCCTCCCCCAGCGCCGGTTCGCTGGGCGGCGTCGCGCGCAAGACCCGCGAATCCATGCTGCTGTGTGAAGCGGCGGGCTATGACGTGGTGATCGTGGAGACCGTGGGCGTGGGCCAGTCCGAAACCGTGGTCGCGGACATGGTGGACGTGTTTGTCGCGCTGATGCTGCCCGGCGCCGGGGACGAGCTGCAGGGCATCAAGAAGGGCCTTCTGGAGCTGGCCGAGATCCTGTTCGTGAACAAGGCCGATGGCGAGAACGAGACCCGCGCACGCCGCGCCCAGCGCGATCTGGAAGCCGCGCTGCATCTGTTCGCGCCCGTCAGTCCGCACTGGAACCCGGCTGTCCTGCGCGGTTCCGGCCTCACTGGTGAGGGCATCGAAGCGTTGTGGGATACGGTGATGAAACACCGCAAGGCGCTGGAGAGCGCGGGCGCGCTCGAGCAGAAGCGCTCCGGCCAGCAGGTGCGCTGGTTGTGGTCCATGGTGGAAGAGCGCGTCCTGCAGAGCTTCCACGCCGATCCCGAGATCCGGAAACTGGCGCCAGAGCTCGAACGCGCCGTGTCAGACGGGCGGCTGCCCGCCAGTGAAGCCGCAGAGCGGCTCTGGCGGGCCAATCGCCCGGCCAAGACCGACTAGTTCGACAGGGCTTTCGCCTGCTTCACCCACTCATCGCGCTCGATGCGGCCGCGGCCATTGATGGCCGCGTCCATGCGCGCCACGTCTTCATCACTCCAGTTGGCGATCTGCGCCAGAGACGTCACGCCCAGCTCGGCCAGGCTGGCCGCAGCCTTCGGGCCCAGCCCCTTGATCTTGGTCAGATCATCACTGACCGGCGCCGTCTCAGTTTCAGGCTCGGCCAAAGGCTCCTTGGGAGCCGCACTCGCCTTGGGCTTTGGCGCGGCTTTCTTCTCGACCTTCTCGGCCTTTGCAGGCGCCTCTGCCGGAGTCACAAGTTCCGGCGCCGCTTCCTGCAACAGATCCGCCGCACGCTTTTTCGGCGCAGCCGATTCCGCCTTGGGCTCAGCCTCGGCATCGACATCCAGGGTCGTGGTGGCGTGCGAGTGCGGCCCCTTGGCCGGCTCCAACAGCCCCTTGGGCCCGGATTTGGGCGCCTCGTCGGACTTGCCGTGCAGAATCCAGCCCGTCACGACGCCGCCAATGAAGGCCAGCAGCAACAGGATCCACATATTCCAGATCAGCCACATCATCAGCCTTGTTCCTCTTCAGTATCGGTCGTCGCAAGGTCCGGGACAGAGACCGGCGTCAGGGTGAATTGGATCGCCTCGGGCGCGCCCAGCGGCGCCGCCTGGGCCAGAAAACGCGCGCGTTCAACGCCGGCTTCCGCCATGGCGCCGGCGGCGGCCTCGCCACGCATCAGGGCCAGGCTGGCGCCTTCATCGCCGGGCTCGTCCGCCCGCACCGCGATGATCAGGTCTCCCGCCTCGACACAGGCGGCGTAGACTTCGCCCGCACGGCGCAACGCCGCCCGACTCTCCCCGGTCAGAATGCTGCGCCCCGGAGCAAAGGCGATCGGACGGCGTCCCAACGCGCCCTTGATCAGAAGTTCGCACAGGCGCGGATCGGAGAGGCTCGCCTCATAGCTTTCGCCATCCGCCCGCACCAGCGCCGCCGCCGCGAAGCCGTCCGGCGCGGTTTCAAACATGCGGCGCACATCCCGCGCCGCCGCCGAGCTGGGCGCCAGTCCGGTCAGAGCCGCCCGGTCGCGGGTCACAAGGCCTGCGCCCGCATCCAGCTCGCCCAGCGCACGGATGGTTTCGGTCACCATGACCCCCCAGCCTGCGGGGGCGGCGCCAGGCGCCAGTCGGAAATCCGTATCCACGCGCCCCGAGCTGACATCCCCCGCCAGCCCGGCCAGGCGCTCACCGGTTTCCGCATCCGGAACAAGCCCACTCAGGCGCATCCGTCCGCCCGTCAGGTCCAGACGCAAGGCGAAGCTTTCCGCCTCGCCCGGCAAGCGGGTCTGATCGATCACCCGGGTCACCCCGCCGGCCACGACGCCGCCCGCCCAGCTGGCGGTGGACACGGCCTGAAGCGCGCTTTGTCGCGCTTGCCGCGACGGGGCGAGCCCGCTCAGCGTCGCGGTCTGACCATTCATCTCCACACGAGCCCACTCATCCGCCCGGAGCGCGTAAAGCGCATCATCCGCCGCGCCCTGCAGCCGATCCTCCAGAACGCTGGCGGACATGGGGCTGGCGTGAATCGCGACGCCCCCCAGCACCAGGAAGACGGCGCCCGCTATGAGAGCGGTTTTTCGGCGTGGAGACAGCATGATCTGATCCCGTGAATCGGCGAATTCATCCGCCTCATCATACGCAATCGCGCGAAGCGGTCGAACTGGAAACTGCGCAGTTGCACAATCAGTTCCATACAGGGAGAGGATCATGGCGCTTTTATGCGCCACGATGGCGCCCCGCCCTCAATCGCTGAACGGACGCCCTGTCCTCTGCATCAGCGCACTGCGCTCATCATAGGCCTGGCGCGCCGCATCCTGATCGTCAAAGGCGTACAGCTCGAACCGGTCATCCAGATCACAGCTCAGCCCCAGAACATAGAAGTCGGGCCATCGCTTGAGCGCCACCGCAGACTGGGTCGCGTCCCATTCGGCCTTGGCAAGCAGCGGCGGCTCTTCATCCCCCGCCGTAGTCCAGGCTTCGTCTTCACTGATCCTGCGCATCTGACGCCCCCGTCATTTCACTCATCCCCAAAGCTGAAGGGGGCCGCGCCCCGCAAGTGCGGATCGACCCGCAGGCTGCGCTGCATGGGCGGGAAAGCCCGCACGGGACAGTCATTGCGGTCACACAGGCGGCATGACAAGCCGATCGGCGTGAAACGCTCGCCCGGATCATAGACAATGCGCTCCTGCGCGCTCACCTCGCATCCGACGGCCACGGCGTTGAGCGCCGCCGAACCATCCGCCAGGGGCCGCGTGACGGCGCGAGAGATGGAAATGAAGCGGCTGCCATCGGTCAGCTCCAGCCCCTGCACATGCAGGGTTTCGGGCGCGCGGAACACGTCATAGAGCCGCCAGCGGGCGCAACCGCCGCCCGAACGGGCGAACGCCAGCACCCCGCCCCCGAAGCGCTTGGTCACATTGCCCGCCTGGTCCGTGCGGATCATGAAGAAGGGCACGCCGCGGGCGCCGGGGCGATGCAGCGTGGTCAGCCTGTGGCAGACCTGCTCAAAACTCACCTCGAACTTCCGGCGCAGGGCGTCGATATCGTATTTCGACCGCTCCGCCGCCTCGAAGAAGGGCTGATAGGGCATCATCAGCGCCGCAGCGGCGTAACTGGCGAGCGTGGAGCGCAGCATTGCCCGGGCGTCCTCACTCAATCCCGCCGCACGGTGGGCTTCCTGATCGAGCACATCGCCGAGTTCGAGATTGACCAGGGTCACCGCCAGATGAAAGACCCGGCCCGAGGGCTCGAGCAGATCGGACAGCAAGAGCTTGCGCGCGTGAAAGTCAAAGCGCCGCAAGGCCCCGCCCATCACGGCGTCATCATAGATCCGGACCGCCGCCCCGTGTGAGGATTTCAGGCGCGCGGTCAGCGCCGCGCCCAGATCGCCATGATCCTCAAGCCCGGCGCGGAACCGGTCGCAGGCGTCTTCGATCGACGGGAAATAGTTGGAGGCCGCATCCAGGGCGTCACGCACCTCTTCGAGCGGACTGAGGATCGCCCCGCCCTCTTCCCCCGTTGCCCGCAGGGCGAGGTCGGCGGCAGCGGCATTGCTCTCGCGATAGGCCTGGTGAAGCTTGGCCAGCGCCTCGGCGGCGCGGGGATGGGCGTCGGCCAGCTCCTGCACGTCGCGGGCATCGAGATCCGTGCTCTTGAGCACCGGGTCGGCGGCGGCCTCTTTGAGGTCGGCAAGCAATTGACGGTCGCTTTCCGCCGCAAAGGCGCGCACATCCACATCAAAGGCTTCCGCCAGCGACAGCAGCACCCGCGCCGTCACCGGGCGCTGATTGCGCTCAAGCAGATTCAGATAGCTTGGCGAGACATTGAGGCTCTCGGCGAACTGGGCCTGGGTCTGCCCGAGCTCCTTGCGCAGGCGACGCAGGCGCGCTCCCGCGAAGAGCTTTTCCTGATTGGCGCTCATTTGTAAATCTATTTACATCCATACAGGCTTACAAGTATGTATCGTATACCTCGTATCCTCTTTTTATGCAATGGGGCGCTAGCCTCGCTGCAGCTGCGTTGTAAGGTCATTGACAACCAAGTTTGCAATTAAAGGGGCAACCCCGATGACCACGTTCTATGATCTGGTTCCCGCCGCCGCCAAAGGCCGCTTTGACGGCATCGAGCGCAACTACACGCCCGAAGACGTCCTGAAGCTGCGCGGTTCCGTGCAGATCCAGCACACCCTCGCCGAGCGCGGCGCAGCCAAGCTGTGGGAGCTGATCACCACCGAGCCCTATATCAACGCGCTGGGCGCGCTGTCCGGCAACCAGGCCATGCAGATGGTCCGCGCGGGCCTGAAAGCCATCTACCTGTCCGGTTGGCAGGTCGCCGCCGACGCCAACACCGCCGGCGCCATGTATCCCGACCAGTCGCTCTACCCGGCGAACTCGGCTCCGGAACTGGCCAAGAAGATCAACCGCACCCTGCAGCGCGCCGACCAGATCGAAGTCGCTGAAAAGGGCAAGGCCGAGCGCGACTGGTTCGCTCCGATCGTGGCGGACGCCGAAGCCGGCTTTGGCGGCACGCTGAACTGCTATGAGATCATGCGCGCCTTCATCGAGGCCGGCGCTTCGGGCGTTCACTTCGAAGACCAGGTCGCAGCTGAGAAGAAATGCGGACACCTGGGCGGCAAGGTTCTGATCCCGACCAGCCAGCACGAGCGCAACCTGAACGCTGCGCGCCTCGCCGCCGACGTCATGGGCGTCCCGACCCTGACCGTGGCCCGCACCGACGCGGAATCGGCGACCCTGATCAACTCTGACGTTGATGAGCGCGACCACGAATTCATCGATTATGACGCGGGCCGCACCGCGGAAGGCTTCTACCGTCTCAAGCCGGGCATGGGCGTGGATCACTGCATCAAGCGCGGTCTCGCCTACGCCAAGGTCGCCGACCTGCTGTGGTGGGAAACCTCCAAGCCGAACCTTGAAGAAGCCAAACGCTTCGCCGAGGCGATCCAGAAAGCCTATCCGGGCAAGATGATGGCGTACAACTGCTCGCCGTCCTTCAACTGGGAAGCCAATCTGGACAAGGCCACCATCGAGACCTACCAGCGTGAGCTGGGCGCGATGGGCTACAAGTTCCAGTTCGTGACGCTGGCGGGCTTCCACCAGCTCAACCACGGCATGTTCCAGCTGGCCTCGGGCTACCGCGATCGCGGCATGGGCGCCTATTCCGAACTGCAACAGGCCGAGTTCGCTTCGGAGAAAGATGGCTACACCGCCACCCGTCACCAGCGCGAAGTGGGCACCGGCTATTTCGATCTCGTGAACATGACCCTGTCGGGCGGCCAGGCCTCCACGACCGCCATGGGCGCGTCCACCGAGACCGACCAGTTCAAGACCGACGCAGCGGAGTAATCCGCTCGACCGAGCTCAGGGCTTGCGTTGGTGGACACGCGAGCCCTGACTGAGGGCGCTGAGGCGGACCGCTGGATGTCCGCCCGGCGCTCTCAAGCGTTTCCAGACCCCACTCTCCCGCCTGATCCCGACTGACCGACCAGGAGGCCTTCATGACCCCCGTTTGCGATTTGTGCGACGCGTTCCCCGAGCAGGTTCAAGTGCTCGAGCCCGTGCTGAAATCGTATGGCGGCGAGGCTGCCTTCTACGGACAGGTGGAAACCATCCGCACTCATGAAGACAATTCGCGGGTGCGCGAAGCGGTGTCCGAACCCGGTTCGGGCCGCGTGCTGGTCGTTGACGGTGGCGGATCGCTCAAGCGATCACTCCTGGGAGGAGACCTCGCCGGCAAGGCCGCCGCAAATGGCTGGGCCGGCGTGATCGTCAACGGCGCCGTGCGCGATGTGGCCGAACTGGAAGCCGAAGCGCTGGGCGTGCTCGCCCTGGCGCTGATCCCGATGAAAACCGAAAAGCGCGACCTTGGCGTCCGCGGCGTTCCCGTCACCCTCGCAGGCGCTGTCGTGCGCCGCGGCGACTGGATCTATGCGGACCGGGACGGCGTCATCGTCTCCGCCGAGCCGCTGCACCTGCAAATCTGAACAAAGAAGGAGCGCCCCATGAGCGACGCCCCCAAAGGCCTAGTCATCCATGGCCCGATGAAGCCCGGTTTCGAGGAAATTCTCTCTTCCGAAGCCCTGAGCCTTCTGGCCGATGTGCACCGCCGCTTTGATGGCGAGCGCAAGCGCCTTCTGCAAGAGCGTCTCGACCGGCAAGCGCGCCTGGATGCGGGCGAGGAAATCCTGGACTTCCCCAGTGAGACCCAGGCCATCCGCAATGGCGAATGGACCGTACCGCCCGCCCCGGCCGACCTTCAGGACCGCCGCGTGGAGATCACCGGCCCGGTGGATCGCAAGATGGTCATCAATGCGCTCAATTCCGGCGCGAAATGCTTCATGGCCGACTTCGAGGACGCCTCCACCCCGTCCTGGGAGAACATGGTCGAGGGACAGATCAATCTGCGTGACGCCAATGCCCGCACGATCAACTTCACCGATGAGAAATCGGGCAAGTCCTACACACTCAGCGACACGCCCGCGACCCTGATCGCACGCGCCCGCGGCCTGCATCTGGATGAAGCCCATGTCACGGTCGATGGCGCGCCGGTGTCCGGCGGTTTCTTCGACTTCGTGCTCTACCTCTTCCACAATCACGCCAGCACGGCGAAGAACGGCTCCGGTCCGTATTTCTACATCCCGAAGCTCGAGACCCGGTTTGAAGCGCGGCTCTGGTCGCTGGTGATCCGTCATTGCGAAGAGGCGCTCGGCCTGAAACGGGGCACGGTGCGCATCACCGTGCTGATCGAGACCCTGCCCGCCACATTCGAGCTCGATGAAATGCTCTACGAGCTGCGTGAGAACATCACGGCGTTCAACGCGGGCCGCTGGGACTATATTTTCAGCTTCATCAAGCGGCAGAAGACCGACGGCTCCAAAGTCCTGCCCGACCGCGCCCAGGTGACCATGACCGCCCCGTTCATGGCGGCCTATGCCGAGCGCGTGATTGCGGTCTGCCATCGTCGCGGAGCGCACGCCATGGGCGGCATGTCCGCCTTCATCCCGGTCAAGGGCGATGACGCGGCGAACGAAGCGGCTGTCGAGAAGGTGAAAGCGGACAAGACCCGCGAAGCCAGCATCGGCCATGACGGCGCCTGGGTTGCGCACCCTGCCCTGGTCCCGGTGGCGATCGAGGCGTTTGACAAGGTCATGCCGGGCCCGAACCAGCTCGACAAGAAGCCCGCCGTCAAGGAAGACCGCGAGGTGCTCACCTCGGCCTGTGAGGGCACGATCACCGAGGGCGGTCTGTACGGCAACGCCGATGTGGCGATCCGCTATATCGCGAGCTGGCTGCAAGGCCGCGGCGCCGCGCCGATCCACAATCTGATGGAGGACGCGGCCACCGCCGAGATCTCCCGCGCCCAGCTCTGGCAATGGCGCACCCATGGCGCGAAGACCGATGATGGCCAGCTCATCGATGCGGATCGCGTGAAAGCGGTCATCGCCAAGGCGGCGGGCGCCATAAAGGCGGAAGTCGGCGACAATGCCTGGGCGGGCGGACGCTTCTCCGAAGCCGCCGACATCCTGACCGAGCTGGCGCTCAGCGAGAGCTTCGAGGAATTCCTGACCCTGCCCGCCTACGGCAAAATCCAGTCCCGATAGGGCAGATCGATTCTGATCAGGGGGCGGCCTTCGGGCCGCCCTTTTTATTGTCGGCTGAAGCAAGCAGTTGAAAAGACAAGGGCCGGAGCTTTCGCTCCGGCCCTCGCCATCCTCCCTGACTGGTCGTAGCGCCAATCAGTTTTTTGTAGTCTACCACTCCGTGCGCAAAGTGATACCCCAGGTCCTCGGAGCCGCCATGAAGGCGCCGAAGCCGCCCGACTGCGCGAACTGGTCAAAGGCGACCTGCGCATAGGCTTCATCGGTCAGGTTGCGGCCCCAGGCCTCGATCGACCACTGGCCATCAGCCTGGTTCAGGCCCACCCGGGCGTTGAGCAGGGTGAAGGCTTCCTGCAGCTTTTCCGGATCCAGGTCAGAGCCGGTGTTGTAATCGCTGACATAGCGGGCATCGAGGCTCGCCAGGCCCCAGATGTCACCCCAGAGCGGACGCTCATAGATGATCTGGGCCGTCAGGAAGTTCTCCGGCGAGAGCGAGATCTGCTTGCCGCGCAGATTCGGCGCTGTTGAGGCCTCATCACCATACTCGGCGTTCACATATGCATAGCCGCCGGTGATATCGAGACCATCGATCGGGGTGGCGTAGGCGAAGTCCACTTCAAGACCATAGCTCGTCACGCTCTCGATCGAGTTCACCACGAAGGAGATGCCGGTGAAGGTGTTGAGCTGGAAGTCCTCGACCTCCTGATAGAAGGCGTTGGCGTTCAGCTGCAGCACATTGCCGAAGAGCTGGGATTTGAAGCCCACTTCATAGGCGTCGATGATTTCCGGTGCGAAGCCGGAGTCCACATCGGTGTAGCCCAGCGCGCCATCGACCGGGCCGTTGAAGGAACGGTCAAGGTTGAAGCCGCCCGCCTTGAAGCCGCGCGAATAGCCGACATAACCCATCATGTCGTCGCTGAAGTCATAGGTCAGGCGGATGGTGCCCGAGACCTGCTCGTCCGTGCGCTCACGCTGGTAACCGGTCTGGTCCAGACCCGTCCGGGCATAGGGCAGACACATATTGCCGGCTGCCGTGGCCAGGCCGGAAATCGACGCCGCCGGCAGACCCGCAGCGGTCGCCGCTGCAATCAGGCCGGACACCGGATCGGGGCCGAACGCGGTTTCAAGCGCGCCGCAACCGGCCGGACTGTTGGTGTCGAACGTCGCGAAGACATTCTTGGTTTCGTGCGTATAGCGCAGACCCGCGGTCAGGCTGAGATTGTCGGTCAGGCGATAGGTGTTGTGCGTGAACAGAGCCCAGCTCTGCGCCGTCTGGTCATACACGTCCTGCGCCACGCCCGTCCCTTCGGGGAAAGCGGTGCCCGGAGCCGGAACCGGCAGGAAGCCCTGCGCGCCCGGAACGCCGATCAGCGCCGCGACCGGCGCCAGGGGCGCAATCTGCGACAGAACAGCGGAGACGCCGGCCGGCGTGCCCAGCGGCGGCACGGAGCCCGCCGTCAGAAGACGGCCCAGATAGGCTTCCCAGTCGTCGCCATAGCGGATGGCGTCGCCCAATTCGAGCTCCTCATGAGAGAGGAATCCGCCCACCAGCCAGTCCAGATCGCCCCAGATGCCCGTCAGGCGGACTTCCTGGGAGAAACGGTCAAGGCGGGTGTAGTTGCCGCTGCCGCGATAGGCGATGTCGGCGGTGGAATAGTCGATGTCCTGGGTGCGGTCATTGTCCCAGCGACGCAGGGCGGTGACCGAGGTCAGGGTGCCGATCGGCAGCTCGATGTCGAACTCTGCAGACACGCCCTGGTCTTCGACTTCCTGCATGTATTCGCGGTTGGCGAAGGCGATGCGCGCTTCCGGGTCCGCCGGTGCGATCACCTGGCCGCCCACGGCATTCACGAAGAATTCCGGCGTCGCGGCGTAATCCCACTGGACCGCCGAGCAGCACAGCTCGTCACGGCTGGAATAGTCATAGATCAGGCGCCCCTCGACGGAGTCGCTCGGCGTCCACAGCGCCTGGGCGCGGAAGGTGTAATAGTCCTGCGTTTCGGAATCACGCACTTCAGCCGGGCCATTGCCGTCATCAAGGACCAGCTGGGTGAAGCCGTCGCGTTCGCCCTTGGCAGCGAACAGACGGAAGGCCAGCACATCCTCAACGATGGGCCCCGTCAGCGAGCCGCTGTAACGATTGTAGCCATAATCGCCGAAGGTGGCTTCCAGAGAGCCGCCATACTCGTATTCGGGCGCAGCCGTCACCACGTTCAGAACGCCAGCGGAGGTGTTCTTGCCGAACAGCGTGCCTTGCGGGCCGCGCAGAACCTCGATGCGCTCGATCTCGCCAAGATCGCCGAAACCGACCCCGTTGCGCGAGCGGAAGACGCCGTCGATGTAAACGCCAACGGAGCTTTCAAGTCCATAGTTATCGCCGACGGTGCCGATGCCGCGAATACGCGCAGTGGTGATGGTCTCGGACTGGGTCGAGGTCACCATCAGGCCCGGCGCGATCGAGATCAGGTCCTTGATATCCTTGACGCCCGCATTCTGAAGCGCAGCGGCGTCATAGGCGCCGATGGAGATCGGCACATCCTGCGCGCTCTCCTCGCGCTGCTGCGCGGTGACGGTGATCACGTCAATGGTGCGACGCTCACCGCCGCCGACCTGTTCGAACACCTGGGCCTGGGCCGCAGCGCCCAGCACAAGGCTGGATGCAGCCGCATAAAGAGCCGTACGCGTGAATCTCGACATCATGAATTGGTCTCCTCCCTACTCAGCGTTTCCGGTTGTCCCGGTGACCGTTGCGGAGCCGCAGCCCCATGCATCGCTGACTAATGTCCATACAAAGGTGACTTATTTTGCGGTCGCGTAAAGCACCCAATAGCGCTTAAGCATTCCCGGAATGCCGGTTTCGGGGGATTTTCAGAATTTTCGTATACAACTGTTGCGAAGCGGTCACGATTACGTGCGTGTCAATCTATACTGCAGCAGCACAATAAAATATCGCCATTCCAAGTATTCACGCGCCGCAATCGCGGCATAATCTCGCAGCAATCCGGCCCCGGATCGACTGCAAGCCCATAAAAGAAAAGGCCCCTTCCTTTCGGAAGGGGCCTTTCGCAACTGCAGCTAAGCTGGATGGATCAGCCTTACCACTCCGTACGCAGGGTCACGCCCCAGGTGCGCGGGGCGCCCAGGAAGGCCGTATAGCTGGCCGTGCCGCGCGCGTCGAGCGAAGTGCCAGCACCGCCGCGACGTCCTTGAGCGAAGGCGTCGATGGCGACCTGGGCGTAAGTCTCGTCGGTGAGGTTGCGGCCCCACAGCTCGACCGTCCAGGAGCCATCCTCACGGCCGAGCCCGATACGGGCGTTCAGCGTGGTGAAGGCGTCTTGAACTTTCTCCGGATCGAGGTCGGAGCCGGTGTTGTATTCAGACACCCAGCGCGCATCCAGGCTGGCGGACGCCAGCAGGTTGGTGAAGACCGGGCGCGAATAGATCACCTGGGCGGTCAGAGTCTGATCCGGAACCAGCGAGAAGTCCTGGCCCTGCAGCGCATCCACGAGCGGGTCGCCCGTGTTCACTTCCGTGTACTCGGTATTGATGTAGGCATAGCCCGCCGACAGGTCGAGGCCATCGATCGGCGTGGCGTAGTAGAAGTCCAGCTCGGCGCCATAGCTTTCGGCTTCTTCAATGCTTTCCACCACAAAGGCGATGCCGTTGAAGGTGTTGAGCTGGAAGTCGCCAACCTGCTGGTAGAAGACAGAGCCGTTCAGCTGCATCACGTTGCCGAACAGCTGGGACTTGAAGCCCAGCTCATAGGAATCCACCGTTTCCGGCGCAAATGAGTTGTCCGAATTAGTGTAGCCGTCCGGGCCGATCGGGCCGTTCAGCTGGCGGTCGAGGTTGAAACCGCCCGCCTTGAAGCCGCGCGAATAGCCGCCATAGACCATAACGTCATCGCTGACATCATAGGTCAGACGGATCGTGCCGGACACTTCTTCATCGGTGCGCTCATTGTCGTAGCCGTTCGCATCCAGACCCGAGCGGTGATACGGCAGACAGATATTGCCGATCGCGGTCGCGCCGCCCTGGATCGTCGCCAGCGGCAGGTTCTGAGCCATTGCAGCCGCGATGAAGCCGTTGATCGGATCAAAGCCGAACGCCTGTTCGACAGCCGCGCAGGCCAGCGGCTGGTTGGTGTCGAAGGTCGCGTAGACGTCCTTGTTCTCACGGGTGTAGCGCAGACCCGCGGTCACCATCAGATTGTCGGTGATGCGGTAGGAGTTGTGCGTGAACACAGCCCAGCTGTCAGCCGTCTGGTTGTAGACGTCCTGATTGACGCCCTGGCCGTCGAGATAAGCGAAGCCCGGCGGAATGTTGATCAGACCACCAGTGAGCTGGGCCAGAACCGCGCTGACGCCAGCCGGAGTGCCCAGCGGCGGGACAGTGCCGGCGGTCAGAGAGCGACCCAGGAACGCTTCCCAGTCAGAGCCGACGCGAATACCGTCGCCAAGCACCAGATCCTCGTGGGAGTAGAAGGCGCCCACGAGCCAGTCCAGATCGCCCCACTGGCCGTTCAGACGGACTTCCTGGGACAGACGCTCGATGTCGGTGTAGTTGTTTTCCTTGTCGCGGAAAGCGAGGTCAGCGCTGGTATAGTCCACGTCCTGGCTGCGCGCGTTCTGCCAGTTGCGGAAGGACGTGACCGTGGTCAGCGTGCCGACCGGCAGCTCGATATCGAACTCGGCGGAGACGCCCCAATCCTCAACGATCTGATCGTATTCACGGTTTGCGAAAGCCACGCGCTCGGACGGATCAGCCGGAGTATAGGTCTGGCCGCCAACGGAATTCACAAGCGCAATGCCAGCCGGGGTGTAATCCCAAGCCGCCGCAGAGCAGCACACTTCGTCCCGCTCGGTGTAGTCGGCGATAATGCGGCCGCTCACGGACTCGCTCGGGGTCCATTCCAGCTGACCGCGGACGGACCAGAAGTCCTGGTTGTCAGAATCGGTCTGATACAGCTGGCCGTTATCGTCCTCGACGAAGAGGTCCATATAGCCATCGCGCTGACCGCGCACGGCGAACAGACGGCCCGCCAGCGTGTCCTCGATGATCGGCCCGGTGACATAGCCGCTCAGACGCGAATAGTTGTAATCGCCGATGGTGGCTTCCAGACCGGCGCCCGGTTCGAATTCCGGACCGGCGGTGATGATGTTGAGAACGCCCGCGGAGGTGTTCTTGCCGAACAGCGTGCCTTGCGGGCCGCGCAGCACCTCGATGCGCTCCAGCTCGCCCAGATCGTTGAAGCCGACGCCGTTACGGGCGCGGAACACGCCGTCGATGTAAACGCCGACCGAGCTTTCCAGACCAAAGTTATCGCCGACGGTGCCGATGCCGCGAATACGCGCGGTGGTGATGGTCTCGGACTGGGTCGAGGTGACGATCAGGCCCGGCGCGATCGCCTGCAGGTCCTTGATGTCGCGCACGCCAGCATTCTGAAGCGCGGTTGCGTCATAGGCGCCGATGGAGATCGGCACATCCTGCGAGCTTTCTTCGCGCTGCTGTGCGGTGACGGTGATCACGTCGATGGTGCGGCGTTCGCGGCCGCCAACCTGGTCAAACACCTGAGCCTGGGCTGCCGCGCCGATCGTCAGGCTGGACGCTGCAGCAAGCAAGGCGATCCGCTTGAAGGATGATGCCATGGAAACTCTCCCTGAAAAACGCAGCCTTGTGAGGCTGCTTGTCGTTTGGGTCCGCCCGGGGCGGGGTGCGCGGACCATGACCGATTTGCGATGCAATATAAAGATGATGCATGCGCGACATTCATCTGAGAATGCGTGAAAAGCATTCATCTGAGAATGCGCGAAAAGCTCATTTTATTTGAATATTTTATAACAGATGCGGCGCAGCAACACCGCGCAATACGCAATAGCGTTGGACCTTATCCGCTTCTTGCGTTCCGTCGCAGGTGCGGAATCGAGTTAGGGTTACGCTCTGACAACGCCTTCAGGTCTAGGCTGGGCCGGATGCTGCAACAGAAGAGACCCGCGTGAACGACGATGTGATGATCCAGCTCAAGCGCCATTTGGCGAGCGCCGAGCAGATTGACGTCAGCCGCTACCAGTTCGTGAACATGGAGCGGGTGCGCGAAGCCGCGGGCCATCTCTGGCCGGAGCTGCGCCAGCGCGCCTTCATCGCCTCGCGCTCCATCCTGGAGCGCCGGATCGCCGAGGATGATCTGATTATCCAGTGCGAGAGCGGTTATCTGGTGATCTTCAAGGCGCTCTCCGGACGGCAGGCGCAAGCCCTGACCAACAAGGTCCGGGCCGAGCTCGAGGAATTCTTCCTTGGCGAAGCCTTCATCAACCAGCTAGGCGTCGAGGCCAAGAGCGAGCAGCTCAGCGTGGAGGAGTTCGCCGCCACCCTTGCCTCCGCCGATGTGGACGAACCGCGCCAGGCCAGAAGCGTTCAGACCGAGCCAGATCAGAACAAGGCCTTTTCTTTGTTCTTCCAGCCGGTCTGGGATCAGAAGCGTGAAGCCGTCGCGAGCTATTTCGTGCGCGCTGTCAGCGCCGAGATAGACCGCCCCTTTCAGGCGCGCGCTACGGACCTGATGCTCAGCGATCTCAAGCCGGACGCACGCTGCGCAGTGGATATGGCCGTCCTTGAAGAGTCCGTCGAGGCGCTGGACGAGCTTCTCCGGTCAGGCAGCCGCTGCGCCCTGATCGTACCGGCGGGCTATACGTCGCTGAGCAATCCGCGCACGCGATCGCAATATGTGACGGCCCTCGCCGCCCTGCCCACACAGCTGCGACAGCTGATCTGGGTGCAGATCAAGGACGCGCCGGCGGACCCGCCCTCCAACATTCTCGACGAGACCCTGCGCATCCTTCGCGCGCAATCGCCCAAGCTCTTCGTGCATGTCCGCACCGACTGGCCCTATTGGAGCCGATTTGAGCATGCCTTCGTGGACGCCATCGGCGCGGACTTTCCTGAGCGCCTTTCAGAATCGGACCGGCTCGATATCGAGCGATTGATGGCCAGCGCGCGGCGCGGCGACAGCCTCGTCTACTTCAACAGGATTGAGAGCTGGGAAAGCTTCCGCGCGGCCACACAGACCAACGCCCATCTGTTCTCCGGGCGCGCCGTGGGGCAATTGCCCCATCCAGCGCCGCCCTACCGGCTCTCGCGAGCGCGGCTGCTGAACGCGGCGCTCTAGCCTCGCACTTGCTCTTAAGCGGTTCAGGGCCTTACGCTGACGGATCTGAGATCTGGAGCGTTATTGATGAAAACTGCCCTTCTGGCTTCGCTCGCCCTGACGCTGGCGACGCCTGGCGCCTTCGCTGTCTCCCAGGCGGAAGGCGGCCCCTTGCAAGCGATCGACATTTTCAGCCTGGAGATGGCGAACGATCCGCAGATCAGCCCCGACGGCCGCTGGGTGGCCTATCAGCGGCGGTCCAACGACATCATGACGGACCAGACCCGGTCCGCCATCTGGACCGCGCCCTATGAGGGCGGCGCCAATCGCCCGCTGGTGACAGGCACGGGCGATTACAGCGCCCCGCGCTGGTCGCCGGACTCCAGCCAGATTGTCTTCGTCGCGAACGAGGATGGCGAAACCCAGCTGCGCAAGGTGTGGGTGGATAGCGGACGCAGCGCTACCCTGACCCAGCTGCCCGGCGGCGCCGGCAATCTCAGCTGGTCGCCGGACGGGCGGTGGATCGCCTTCACCATGTTCATGCCCGCCGCCGAGCCGCAGGTGGACATCGGCATGCCCGACAAGCCGCGCGGCGCCGAGTGGGCGGCGCCCGCCCTGGTCGATGAGACCACGCGCTATGAATTCGATGGCGCGGGCGAACTGCCGTCGGGCTATTCTCAGATCTTCGTGGCGCCCGCTGATGGCGGCGCTCCGCGTCAACTGACCCATGTGACCGACGGCTCGATTTCAGGCGTCAGCTGGGGGCCGGACTCCCAGCGCCTCTATTACTCGCTCGGCGGGCGTGAGGCCGATGATTTCGATTTCCGCGAGGCGGATATCTACGCCATTGCGCTGGACGCCTCCGACCCGGTCCAGATCACGGACTTTCCGGGCGGAGAATCGAGCCCTCGCATTTCGCCTGATGGCGACATGCTCGCCTACCTCTCCACCCCGCGTCGCGAAGAATCCAATGTGGACACCGACCTGAAGGTCATGAGCCTGTCCGGCGGCGAGCCGCGCGAATTGCTGGCGGATCTGGATCGCGGCTTCAATCAGGCCGAATGGGACGAACGCGGACGCGGCCTGTGGGTCAGTTTTGATGATCGCGGCCACACCGTGCTGGGCTATGCCGGCCTCAATGGCGGACTCGACCGGATTCGCGACGATCTGGGCGGCATGACCTTTGGCCGTCCCTACACGTCCGGCGCCTTCTCCGTGTCCGGCAATGACCGCTGGGCCGCAACACTGGCCAGCGCCTATGATCTGGCCAATGTCGGCGTCGGCACGCGCCGGGGTCTGGCCAATCGCCTGACTGATGTGAATGCGGACGTTCTGGGCCTGCGTGATCTTGCGGAAGTTGAACGCTTTACCTGGGCCAGCTCGGCGGACGGTCAGGAGATCGAAGGCTGGATCGCCTATCCGCCCGGTTTTGATCCGAACCAGTCCTATCCGATGATCCTTGAAATCCATGGCGGCCCGCACACCGCCTATGGTCCGCAATTCTCCGCTGAGGTTCAGCTCTATGCCGCCGCCGGCTATGTGGTGCTCTACACCAATCCGCGCGGCTCGACCTCTTATGGCGAGGCCTTCTCCAACGAGATCGACAAGGATTACCCCGGTCAGGACGTGGACGACCTTCTGTCGGGCGTCGATGCCCTGATCGCGCGCGGCTTTGTGGACGAGGATCGACTGTTCGTCACTGGCGGCTCGGGCGGCGGCGTGCTGACCGCCCAGCTCATCGGGGTGACCGACCGCTTTGCGGCGGCCGCCGTGGGCAAGCCGGTCATCAACTGGGTCAGCTTCGCCCTCGCCGCCGATATCGGGCCGAGCATCTATCGCTACTGGTTCGGCGTGACGCCCTGGGATGACCCTGAGACCTACTGGCGCCGCAGCCCGCTCTCTCTGGTGGGCAATGTGGAAACGCCGGCCCTGGTCTTTGTCGGCGGCGAAGACCGCCGCACCCCTGTCTTCGAGGCCGAGCAATACTACAACGCCCTGCAGATCCGCGGCATTGAAAGCCGGCTGGTGCGCATTCCGGGCGCCTATCACGGCATCGCCGACAGCCGGCCCTCGCGCCTGCTGCAGAAAACCGGTCATGTGCTCGCCTGGTTCGAACAATACGATCCGGCGAACGCCGCCGACGCTGAATGACCGATCGGGATCCCGAGGCGGAGGCGCGCGGCGCCTCCGCCATCGCGGACATTTATGAGCGTCACGCCGGGCGATTTGACGCCCGAAGACGCTCGGCCAAGACCTTCATGGAAGCGGGCTGGATGGCCCGCTTTCTGGCATTGGCGCCCTCTCAGGGGCGCATTCTTGATCTTGGCTGCGGATCGGGATTTCCCATTGCCGCGCATCTGATCGATCAGGGGCGACAGGTCGAAGGCGTGGATGTGGCCGGGGCCATGATCGCGCTCGCCCGCAAGGCCTGGCCTGATCAGCGCTGGCGTGTGGGCGACATGCGGACAATCGATCTCTCAGGACCCTATGCCGGCGCCCTCGCCTGGCATTCGAGCTTTCACCTGCCGGGCCTGGATCAGGCGCAGCTGATCGCCCGAATAGGATCGGTGCTGGCGCCAGGCGCCCCGTTCATGTTCACCAGCGGGGATGGCGAGGGCGTCGCCTGGGGCGACATGTTCGGGGATCGCCTCTTTCATGCGAGCCTCGCCCCGACACAGTTTGAAACTGCGCTGGAAGACGCCGGCCTTGAGCTGGTCGATCAATGCTTCAATGATGAGACCTGCGGCGGCGCCGGCGTCTGGCTCGCGCGCAAGCGTCAGACCTGACCGCTGGGACGCGCCTTGCAGGCGTCCCGCCATTTGGCCAGCGCCTCAAGCTCATCCCCCGGGATCATCTTCACCCAGGCCGCAAACTCGACAAACACGAAGGCGGTGATGTCGGCGAAGCTGAACGCATCCCCCGCCAGCCAGGGCGTCTCGGACAGGCGCGTATCCAGCGTCTTGAAGAAGCGCTGCCCCCGCATCATGCCGCGCTCGGCCAGCTCGGGGATCTGCGGCACCGGGTCCGGCCCCGGCAGCGCCCGGTCCTTCATGGCCTTGGACGTATTGCGCAGCACTTCCATGACGCTGATCAGCCCGTCGAACTCGGCCCGCCACACCCATTCGGCGACGCGCGCCTGCTCGATCGGACTTGTGCCCAGAAGCGGCGGATCGGGATAGAGCGCCTCGAGATACCGCACGATGGACGCGTTCTCGCACAGGCTCTCCCCGTCATCGGTGAGCAGGGCCGGCACGGTGCAGCCGGGATTGACCGTCCTGAAGTCCTCGCTGAACTGCTGGCCCGATCGCAGATCGATCTCGATGGTCTCCACATCGATCCGCTTTTCCGCAATCACCATGCGAGCGCGGCGCGGGCTGGGCGCAGTGGCGCAATCATAGAACTTCATGGACGGTCCTCCCGGTTTGACTGGCGTTACTCGGCGAACGCTTGCGGGCGAGTATCGGCCACGCCCAGACGCGCTTCAATCTGGGCGCCCAGCGCCAGGATCACGCCTTCGTCAAAGAGCGGCGCCCAGAGCGAGGTCGCATACGGCACCGAGAAGGTGTCACCGCTCTCATCCGCCGGAGCGCCGAAGATCGTCCGCGTGGGCTGATCGACAAAGCCCGAGCGGAAGGCGAGCTGGGGATGACCGGTATAGTTAGTGATCAGCAGCATGCCGCCTGCGAAGTTCGGGCCGATCATCGCGTCGATGCCCTCGAAGGTCTCCGCCATCATGGTCATGGCCTTGCGACGCAGGCGATCGGCATTGACCATGTCCACCGCACTCGCAAAGCGCGCCCGGCGGAAGGTGTTCGGCCAGGCCGCATCCACCTGCCAGCGCAGCTGATCGTCGAGATCCTCGAGCGTCATGGTCTCGAACGCCGCCGCCGCTTCGCATTCCAGCTGGATGAGCATGGCGTCCCAGGGCTGCTCCTCGAACTCCACGGGGACGAGCTCGACTCCCAGCGCCCGGGCGGCCTCGAGCGCCGCGCGATCCGGATCGGCCGCCTCCTCGAACCAGGTCGGGTTATAGCCCAGTCGAAGCCCGGACAGATCGCGGGAGAAGTCCGCCTCGAAGCCATGATCGAAAGAGGAGGCGTCTCCCGCATCCCCGCCATTGATCACGCCGAGCACCAGCGCCGCATCAGGCGTTGAGCGCACGATGGGACCGATCTTGTCGAGCGACCAGCACAGCGCCATGGCGCCGGTCCTGGCCACGCGCCCGAAGGTCGGGCGAAGGCCCGTCGTACCGCACCGGTGGGAGGGCGAGACGATGGAGCCCAGCGTTTCGGTGCCGATGGCGAAGCTGCACAGCGCCGCAGCCGTCGCGGACGCGGGACCGGCCGAGCTGCCCGAGCTGCCCTCGTTGGGGTTGAACGGATTGCGGGTCACCCCGTCAAACCAGATATCGCCATACGCCAGAGCGCCGGACGTGGCCTTGCCCAGCAGCACGGCGCCCGCCTCTTCGAGACGCTTGGCGACCACGGCCGTCTCCTCGGCGACGCGGTCCTGATAGAGGGTCGCACCCCAGGTCGCCCGGATATCGGCCACATCGATGATGTCCTTGAGAGCGTAAGGCACGCCGTGAAGCGGCCCGCGCACCTGTCCGCGCGCGCGTTCGGCATCCATCTGCGCCGCCTGACGCCGGGCCAGGTCGGCCGTGACGGTCACAAAGCACTCCAGCGCCTCGCCATGGCGGGCGATGCGATCAAGATAGATGTCGGTCAGCTGGACGCTGGTCAGCTCGCCGGACGCCATCCAGGCGGCGTGCTTCCAGCTAGGAGCGAAGGCGATGTCGGCGGGATCGGACGGCGCCGGTCCGGCGTTGATGGGCAGGCCGGTGACAAAATTGTCCTGGGCGCGATAGGTCTTGCCCGGCAGGCGCGGATCAAAGGTCAGGGCCGGCGCCAGCTCGTTGGGCTTCTCCACCGCGCGCAGACGCTCCGCGCGGGACATCCAGGCCTCGATACCGTTCAGCATCTGCTCGCGCTCGGACGGCGTGTAGCTCACGCCCATGAGCCGTTCAGCCCCGGAAAGCATCTCCGAGTTGACCGGCGTTTGCTGACGGGCGCCGGCGGCGGAGGCGGCGATGCCGCCCACTCCCGCTCCGGCCAGAAGCCCCAGCACCGTACGACGCGTATTGTTTGATCCCGTCATGATATCCCCTCGAACGTTCAGCTCCGGTTCAGGCCCGGATTGTTCATGTATGTTAACGGCGCAGCAGGCGCCTGACTCGTCCAAGTGGGAAACTAGGCCGAAGACCGCGCCGAAAAAAGCCGAATTTCGCCACGTTTCCGCCTTGTTTTGTTTGATTTCGCCCAACTTAAGCTCGATTATCGGGACATGGTTAATGCTTGGGCGTTGTGAACAGTGAGCATAAGGGGCCGGACCATGCGTGATGCGATTGAGACCCAAGATCGGCCGATCTCGAACAATCTCCTGGGCTTGAACCGGGGCCGTTCAGAGGATTCGGACGACGCCATGGATACTGAAATCGACCGCAAGACCCACCAGATGTTTGATCGTCTGACCGATGCGTATTATCGCGCCTCGGCCTCTTTCGACGCCTATCTGCATTTCCGCCAGACGCGGGGCCGCATGTTCGAGGAGGCCCTGCCGCGCGACAAGTGGATCAACCGCTCGGCCACCTATCCGGACAGCCACATCATGCACTTCTCCATCCTCGCCGGGATGGTTCTGGTGGAAGGGCTGATCAACGCCTACTTCTTTTCCAAAAGCTCCGACCTGGGCCTTCTGGGCGGCTGGATCCAGGCCATCACCGTGGCCTTCACCAACGTCATCACCTCCTTCTTCCTGATCGGTTTTCTGGGGCTGCGCCTGCTGCAGAACCCGGACAGGCCCTTCTCCTTCGCCGCGGCCATTATCGGCACGCCCATGGCGGTCGGCTTCGTGGTGTTCCTGAACTATACCGCCGCTCTTTATCGCGACCTTCTTGAGCTGAACGCCGCCACACTGGCCCTGGGCGATCTGGCCGAACCCACAGGCGCCATCCTGGCCCCGGTCAGCTCGGCTTTCAGCCTGACCGGAATCCAGACGCTGGAAGGCCTTCTGCTGTTCGGGCTCGGCATCACGTTCGCCGCCATCGCCGCCTTCAAGGGCGCAACCTTTGACGACCGGCTGATCGGCTATGGCACCGCCCAGCGCCGCGCCATCAATGCAGCCGCCCATCTCTCCGCCGTGCTCAAGCAATTGCCGCACACCCATCGCGAACATGCCCAGGACCCCGATGACATCGAGGCGAGCCTGAGCGCGCCGACACGCCGTGAGGCGATTGCGCTCAAGCGCAAGATCGACAAGTTCTTCGCGGCGGACAATTCGCGCTCCATCCAGCTCTACGAGCAGGCGCCGGACACCGATCTGACCGATAGCCGGGATGAGGCCAGCGCGGACAAACCGCCCTTCCCGGGCCGATAACGTCTAGCCATATGGCGGAGGGCGCCCCATGATGCGCTCCGCGAGCGGCTGGCAGAGGGGGCGTCAGACATATGCGCAGCAAGGATGTTCTCGGCATCGTCAACATTCTGATCGTGGCCGGGGTGCTCGGCGCGATCAGTTACGCTGCGCTTGTTCTTCAGCCGCCCGAATACGATCCCAACACGCTCTGCCTGAGCGGCGAGCAACCCGCTCACATGGCGCTGGTGATCGACAAGACCGATCTGTATTCCCCTGAACAGGCCCGGCGCATCGAAACGCTTGTGCTGGACAGCCGTGACCGGCTCGATATCGGCGAGCGCCTGTCGCTCTACGAACTCGACGCGCGCGGCGAGCTGATCAACACCAACAGCTTCTCACTGTGCAATCCCGGGCGCGGCGACCAGATCAATCCGCTCTATCGCAATCCCGCCCGTGTCGAAGCGCGCTATCAGGCGCTGTTTGAAGGTCCGCTGCAGAGCGCCCTCGCCGATCTTGTCGAACCCAAGGAAAGCCCGGCCAGCCCCATCATCGAGGCTCTGGCCGATCTGGCGCTGGAAGAGGAATTTGATCCCCGCACGCCGCGCCGCACCGTGGTTCTGGTCTCTGACATGCTGCAGAATTCGCGGCTATTCAGCGTGTATGGCCGGGCCCGGTCCGATCTTGCGAACCGCCTGCCCCCGCCCGCCCGCGTCGCGGCGCTGGTCGAGGACGAGTATGGCGATGTGCTAGCGGGCGTACGGATCGAGATCTACCTGATCGAACGCCGGGGCTGGAGCGCGGAAGACCGCGCCATCCTGCAGGCCTACTGGTCGGAAGTGTTCCGCCAGCTGGGCGTGCGCGAGGAGTGGCGGGCGCTCTAGCGCCGTCTGTCAAACTCAGGCGCTGGCCGCCAGCGCTTTCAGCTCCTCACGCAGAGCGTCCTTGCGGGCGTCATCGAACTCACGCCAGCCCGCGGCGTCGATGAAGCGCACATCCTTCATGCCCATGAAGCCGAGCACGAATTTCAGATAGCCCGTGGCGTAGTCGATCTCGGAACCCAGCGCCGTACCGCCGGTGGGCATGACGACCCAAACCGTCTTGTTCTTCACAAGGCCTTCCACATACGGATCGCCATCATCAAAGACATAGCGGAAGGTCTCGTTTGCACGCGCAACCAGATCAATCCACGCCTTGAGCGCCGCCGGGATGGAATAATTGTACATCGGCGTCGCGATGACGACGTGATCCACGGCCATCAACTCATCCATGACTTCGGTCGAGACGCGCAACGCCTCGATCTGAGCCTCAGTGCGCGTGGATGGCGGCGTGAAGGCGGCGTCGACAAAGGCCTCGTCCACAAAGGGCAGCGGGTTCGCCACCAGATCACGGGTCACGATGGCGTCCGCATCGCCGGCCAGCCCCCTGGACAATCGATCCGCCAGCTCACGGCTGGCGGACTGGGTGGTGCGACCGCTGGAATACAGGGTCAGGATGCGAGGCGCGGTCATGAAAACTCCTTGGGCCATCTGCAACGGAGGGCTCAAGACATGCCGACCGCGCCTCGCAAGCGCCAATCAAACGCCCACCACAATCTTGTGAGCGAGGCGGCTATTCCGCCGCCATCAGAGTCTCGGCGGTCGCCGTGCGCGCCAACTCGCGCACGGCGTCCTTCTGGTCGTCTTCCAGGAAGGGCCAGCCCATGCCGTCGATCACGCGCACATCGGTGATGCCCAGGAAGCCCAGGATGAAGCGCAGGTACGGGGTGGCGAAATCGGCTTCGGAATCCAGGCGCGCGCCGCCGGACGCCATGACAAGCCAGGCAGTCTTGCCCTTCAGCAGGCCCTCCGGGCCCGCTTCGCTATAACGGAAGGTTTCCCGCGCCCGGGCGACCTGATCGATCCAGGCCTTCAGCGAAGACGGAATGGAGAAATTGTACATCGCGACGCCGATGACGATGTGATCGGCGGCATGAAGCTCGGAGATCAGGGCATCAGAGCCTTTCAGCGTCTCGCGTTGCGCATCGGAGCGCTCGGACGGGTCGGTGAAATTGGCGCCGACCCAGTCCGCATCCACTTGCGGGACGGGACGGTCCGCCAGATCGCGAACCACAACATTGCCGGTCTCTCCGGCCAGCGCATCAGCCAGCAGGGACGACAGCTCACGGCTCAGGGAGCCGTCCTTGCGGGCGCTGGAATTGATGCGAAGGATATTGGGCGCAGACATAAGCCTCTCCATCAGTTTTGCGGCGGCGCCGCATCAGATGTCAGGGGATATGCCTACGCCCGAATTACCTGTGTAGACCGTGTTCTGGAAGCTTATTGCTTCCAGAACGGAAACTACTGGCTGGCCTCCGCCTGCTGCGCTTGCGGACGGAAATCCGTCTCGCTGTCCGCCAGCAGCCAGATCATCATGGTCCAGGCCGCCACGTTCTGCGCCATTTCCTCGGGCACGATCTTGTCGAACGTGTCGTTCGGCGTGTGATGGAACTCGAAATAGTCCTCGCCATTCTGCTCCAGCCGCACCATGGGAACGCCCATGTATTGCAGCGGGATCATGTCGGGGCCGCCGCCGCCTTCATTATCGCCGGGCACCACGCCAAGCGCCTGAAGTTCGCGATGGATGGCCGCGATTTCGGGCAGAGCGTGCTCGCCCACATTCGATCCCATGCGCCAGACTTCCCGGGCGCCGAAATCGGATTCAGACCCGATGATGTGATCACCGATCGTCCCGTCCTCCATGCGGGCGTTGGCGTAGGCGCGCGCGCCCACCAGCCCCACTTCCTCGGCGCCGAACAGCACCACGCGAATGGTGCGGCGCGGGCGGTGACCGCTGTCAGCGATCAGCTTGGCGGCCGCCGTGACAATGCCCACCCCGGCGCCATCGTCGAGCGCGCCGGTGCCAGTATCCCAGCTATCAAGGTGCGCGCCGATGATGACGATCTCCTCGGGCGCTTCAGAGCCCTCGATCTCGGCGATGACATTGCCGCTCATCGCCTGACCGCGCCAACCGGCGTAGGTGCGCATGGTGATGCGGATCGTCTCACCCATCTCGTGCAGGCGCTGGATCTGGTCCGCATCGGGCGCGGAGACCGCCAGCACCGGGATTTCCGGCTGACGTCCGTCAGGGAAGCTCATCATGCCGGTATGGGCGAAACGATTGGTGCTGGTGCCCACCGAGCGGATCAGAAGACCCGCCGCGCCCCGGTCCTCGGCCAGCACCCAGCCGTCGCGACGCTTGCGGTTGGCCCAGCCATAACCCTCGCCCGTCCGGCTGGCGACCATGCGGTCATTGACGAAGACCAGCTTGCCTTCAAGCGCATCTTCGGACGCGTCAGACGCCAGAAACGCGTCATAGCTTTCAAAGAAGACCACTTCAGCCTCGAGCCCGCCCTCGGGCGTGGCGGCCGCGCCGCCCAGAGAGATGGCGTAGACCGGCTGGGGATAGGGCGCGGTGATCGCCACTTCCTCATAGACCGAGCGTCCCCGGGTCCACAGATCGAGTTCGAACTCCTCCACACGGACATTCTGGAAATCGAGGCGTTCGAACATCTCCACCGCCCAGTCCCGCGCGCGGGCTTCCTGCGGCGTGCCCGCCAGACGCGGACCGATCTCGGTGCTCAGCGATTCCGTGATCTCATAGGCAAGATCGCTCTCAAGCGCGGTCCGCCCCAGGCTCTGGGCGATCTCGCGCGTTTCCGCATCAAGCTCGTAAATGTTGGTCTGGGCCTGGGCCAGACCGGCGGTCGACGCCAGGGCGGCGACCATGACAGTGCGCAGCATTCTGTCTCTCCTCCTCCGATTTGCCGTGACCTTATAGGCCTCGGCGCGAAAGTGGAAACCTGATCTGATGGTATGCGGAGCCCGGCAAATCCGTTTATAAGAACTCCCATGACAGAGACGTCCTCCAATCCCGACCAAGCCGCGCTTGAAACTGACGAAACCCTGGCGATTCCGCCGGCTTCGGATGGCCTTGTCCGCTCCCGCGGCGGACCGGTCGCCCATGAGCCGCCCGCGCCGGACTATGGCGCCTATGCGCCCGGATTCGTCAGCCGGATCGGTCTCGCGATCGGCCGGGCGCTGCCCGCCTCGCGCGCCGGACTGCGCCTCGCAGGCGCGGCGCGCCCCCTCGCGCTGAATGGCGTGAAGGCCGGGGTCGCGGATGTGGAGGCGCTCGGGCTGAAACTGCGCCTGCACCCCACCGACAATCTGTCGGAAAAGCGCCTGTTCATGACGCCGCAATGCTTTGATCCAGCGGAACTGGCCGCCCTGCGCGGCACGATGGGACCGGGCAGGACCTTCATGGATATCGGCGCGAATGCCGGCGCCTATTCTCTGGTCGCCGCCAAGGCCGGCGGTGCGAAATCGCGCGTCATTGCCGTCGAACCCCAACGCGAAATGCGCCGCCGTCTCAGCTTCAACGCCCGTCAGAACGGGCTGGGCAATATCGAGATGGCCGGCGTCGCCCTGGCCGATTACGAGGGCGAGGAGGTCATGCGCATGATCTCGGGCAATCACGGGCAGGCGCGGCTCGGCGGATCGGAGGGCGAAGCGGTGCGCGTCACCACGCTCCTGACCCTGATGGACGAGTTGAAGCTGAAGAAAGCCCACGCCATGAAAGTGGATGTGGAGGGCGGCGAAGCGGCGATCCTGTCGCATTTCTTCGCCAAGGCGGACAAGGACCGCTGGCCGGACCTGCTCATTCTCGAGCGGGCGGACATGGCCGATGGGCGCGAGACGCAAGACGCGGCCGCCCTCGCCCTGCGCAAGGGCTATGCCGTGCGACAAAGCACACGGATGAACGTCATTCTCGACCTCAAGGCGCCCTGAGCGCTCGATACAAGGACACGCCCATGAGCTCGCTGGAACGCATTCTCGAAGGCAAGAGCAGGGATCTGGGCGGGTTTTCCGTCGCCCGCATCCTGCCGGTCGCACACCGCCGCCATGTAGGCCCCTTTGTGTTCTATGACCAGATGGGCCCGGCGCGCTTCAAGCCGGGCCAGGGCATTGATGTGCGCCCGCACCCGCATATCGGTCTCGCGACCGTCACCTATCTGTTTGACGGCGAGATGGATCACCGCGACTGCCTGGGCGTGCACGAGACGATCCGGCCCGGCGATGTGAACTGGATGACGGCCGGCAAGGGCGTGACCCATTCCGAGCGCACCGGCGAGGACGCCCGCGCCAGCGGCATGTTCATGCACGGCATCCAGGTCTGGGTCGCCCTGCCCGACGACAAGCAGGAGATCGACGCCGAGTTCCATCACCACGGCGCAGATGAACTCCCCGCCTTCGAGAAGGGCGGCGCGCAGTTTCGTCTGATCCTGGGCGAGGCCTATGGCCACACTTCGCCGGTCAAGGTCTATTCCCCGATCGTCTACGCCCATATCGAGGCGAAGGCCGGCGCCGAATTCGACCTGCCCGAAGGCCACGAAGAGTTGGCGATCCATGTGGTGTCCGGGACCATCACCACCGGCGCCGAAACCATCGCGGGCGGCCAGATGGCGATCTTCACGCCGGGCGCGGTGACCGGACGGGTCAGCGTCAGCGAGGACGCCCGCCTGATGCTTCTGGGCGGCCAGTCCCTGGGCGAACGCTTCATGGAATGGAATTTCGTCTCCACTACGCGCGAACGGATCGAGCAGGCCAAGAACGACTGGCGCGCCTCGATCGCAGCCGGGTTCAAGGACACCCCGTTCCGCATGCCTGTGGATGAAAACGAATACATTCCCCTGCCCGGCGATCCGGAACCGGGCGAACCGCCCGCCTGCACCGAAGACCATCCCACCAGCTAGTCATGGGGGAGGACGCGCTCACGCCGCAACTGGTGGCGCAGATCATCGAGCGCGGCCCGCTGGAGGATCTGCAAACCCTGCCCATCGCCCTGTCGCTGGGCCTGCCCGACGGCGTGGATGTTCAGGCGGTCTGCCTTGAGCTTGCCGAGCACGAGGATGAGTATGTGCGCGGCAACGCCGTGCTGGCTCTGGGGCATCTGGCTCGGCTGACGGGCGATCTGCATGAGAGCCGGGTGCGCAAGGTGCTGAGCGAAGCCCTTGAGGATGAGAGCGAGTTTGTTCGCGGCCAGGCCGACAGCGCGCGCAGCGATCTGCACATGTTCATGGGCTGGGACTTTGACGGCTATGCGCAGTCCCAGGCCGACATCGCACCGGTTTTTCCCGAAGCGCGCTATCAGCTTTACATCATCGTGGACGCCGAGAGCCGCGTTCTGATCGAACGCGATCATCAGCCCGGCGAGATCGCGCCGTCCAACCGCTTCGCCCCGGATCCGCGCGGCCTCAGCCACGGCCATGACTGGCGCCTGCCGGGCTTTGCGATGGACGCCCCCCTGTCTACGCGCGCAAAAGCCCTCAACGCCGCCTGGGATGCCCGCAAGGGCACGGCCTTCGTCAATGAAAGCAATGTCTTTGATGAGGCTGTTCTGGTTCAGGCCGGCCAGGACAGCCCCATCGGCGCCCACGCCCGCGGCGACTGGGTCTGGCTGAAGCTGCGGACCTATTATTGCGACGGTCCATCCTCAGGCCTCTGGCCCGCCGCTCCCGGCATCGAGCAGCAATGGGTCGAGCCCGCCAAGGTGATGGCGGACCTGCCCGTGGGCGCCCATGACCGCTACGCGATCGCCTGTCTGGATGCGTTCTGGATGCAGCAAACGGGTGGGGCGTTCCTTTAAGCCCTATTGCAATCCCACCTGCCCTTCGAGCCCTTCCAGAAGCGCTGCCGGGTCAAACGCCCGACCGTTCAGAAAGACCAGCACCGGGCGCGTGATGGCGTCAGGATCGGTGAGCAAATCTCCCTCAAGCAGGACAAGATCCGCGCGTTTGCCCGTCTCCACCGAGCCCAGCTCATCCTCGCGCCCGATGACCCGGGCGCCGTTGAGCGTCATCACCTGCAGGGCCTCGGTCGGGGAAAAGCCTGCTTCCAGAAACAATGCGTAATTTCTCTGATCACCAAAGCCGGGAAGGTTGTGGCGACCCGGATCAAGCCCCGCCGCCAGAAGCCCGCCTGCCTCGAAAAAGGCGCGCTCGAACGCCAGTGCATTCGCAAAGGACGCATCCGGTTCGTTATCGCTCGCCTGAAGCTGCGCCTGACGCGCTTCATATCCCTCGCGAAAGGCGGGGGCGAGATACCGCACGATGCGGGCCTCGCCCTGATAGCGATAGGCGAACCGGCTTTCCACAATGGCGAGCGTGGAGACCAGCGCCGTTCCGTTCTCCACCAGTGTTGCGAAGACGCGCTGCGCGGCTTCACTGTCGGCCTCCACATGGGCCATGTTCGGCACGCTGCCGCCCACGCATTCCCCAGCAGGCTTGTCCGCGAGAAAGTCGCTCGCCGAGACAAGGCCGTGCTCGATCGTGTCGATGCCGAGCTCGGAAGCCTCTTCAAAGGTCAGGGAACACAAATGCCCGGCCACGCGCAGGCCCTGAGCATGGGCCTCGTCAATGATGGCGGCGGCGATATGGGGTTCGACCCGGCGATAGAGCTTGATCCAGCCCACGCCCGTCTCCGCCCAGCGACGCACGAAGGCCCTTGCCTCGTCTTCACTGGCGGGCTGCACCATGACCGGCGCATCCCCGGGACCGCTGACATAGGGCGCTGACGTGGCCACCCGCGGCGACAGGGCGCTGCCGGTTTCCGCCGCACGCGCCATGGCGAGATCGGCCATGGGCGAGGCCGCGCCCACCGTGCGGATCGTGGTGACGCCGCCCGCGAGATAGAGCCGGCTGGCCGCGCGCTGCAACATGGGCGCGCCGGGCATGTGGGTGTGATCATGGGCCCCGACGAGTCCCGGGATGAGCGTATGCCCGGTTCCGTCAATGACCTGAACGCCCGCCGTCGCCTCGATCGCGCCTGATGGCGCCAGCCGGGCAATGCGCCCGTCTTCAAGCAGAACGCTCATGCCTGATTGCGCAGGACCGCCTGCCCCATCCAGAACGAGTACATTGTCGATCAGGACCGGGCCGTCCTCGAAGGCGAGGTAAGGCTCGACCGGGTCGAGCCCGTCCGGCGCCGGCTGGACAGCCAGAGCGGTCCCGGCAGAGCCGAGACCGATGACACTGAGAACAACCGCAAACACAAGCTGATGCATCTCATCTCCCCTGAAGCTGGAGCTCAGGGTGATGAGACTCGCGCGTCTGGCAAGTTACGGTCTGGTTACGAGCCTATTCTGCTGCGCGCGGGGCGCCGGAACGGCGCTGGCCGCCGCCCCCGCCGCCTCGACGATGACGCTGGGGCTTGCCGCCGCGCGGTCCGCCCTTTGAGCCTTCACCGCTCCGAGGGGCGCTCGCCTGAGCCTGACCACCGCCGTCACCCTGCCCCTGGCCCTGACCACGACGCCCGCCGCGACGGCGACGCTTGGATTTCGCCGCTTCGCCCTTGGGCATGGGGGGCGCATCATTGAGGCCCTGAATGGCGACGCCCATGGTCTTCTCGATGTCCTTGAGCATCACGCGCTCATCGGGCGCACACAGCGCCACGGCCCGGCCGCTGGCGCCGGCGCGCGCGGTCCGGCCGATACGGTGGACATAGTTCTCCGCCACATTGGGCAGCTCGTAATTGACCACCAGATCCACGCCGTCCACATCAATGCCGCGGGCGGCGATATCGGTCGCCACCAGCACCGGCGCCTCGCCGGACTTGAAGGCGTCGAGCGCGCGCGTGCGCTGGTTCTGGCTCTTGTCGCCATGAATGGCGTTGGCCTTGTGGCCGTATTTCACCAGACGCTTGGCCACCCGGTCCGCGCCATATTTGGTGCGGGTGAAGATGATCGCGCGCTTGCCGGCCTCGGGCGCCATCAGATCGATCAGCGCATCGGGCTTGGCCGAGGCTTCGGTGTAGAACACCTTCTGATCGATCCGCTCCACAGGCTTGGAGGGCGGGGTCACCGCCACGGTTTCGGGATGATCGAGGAAGTCATCGGCCAGCTGGCGGATCGCCGGCGCCATGGTGGCGGAGAACATCAGCGTCTGACGCTCCTCGCCCACCATGCGCAAGAGCTTGCGGATCGCCGGGATGAAACCGAGATCCAGCATCTGGTCGGCCTCATCCAGAATGACGAACCGGGTGAGATCGAGCCGCGCCTTGCGCTCGCCCAGATGGTCCAGAAGACGGCCCGGCGTCGCGACAAGAATGTCCACGCCGCGCGCCAGCGCCTTGATCTGCGGGCCGGCCTTCACGCCGCCGAACACAACCGTGCTCGTCAGTTTCGTATGGGCGGTATAGGCCTTCACCTGCTCTTCGATCTGGGCGGCGAGCTCGCGCGTTGGCGCGAGAATCAGCGCCCGGCAGGAGCGGCCCGGGGCCTGCTTGTTCTCGGCCAGCAACTGGTGAACCAGCGGCAGCACGAAAGCGGCGGTCTTGCCGGTGCCGGTCTGCGCCAGACCGATCAGATCATGGCCTTTCATGACAGCGGGAATGGCGCGCGCCTGGATCGGCGTCGGCGTCTCATAGCCCTGTTCGGAAATGGCGGTGAGAATGGATGGATTGAGACCGAAGTCGGTAAATTTGGTCAAGATAACCTCAAAGGAGCGCTCGCGGACGATCTCCGGGCGCTGGATATTCATCAATGGGACAACTGGATCGTTCAGCCGCCGTACAAGGGCGAAACCCGCCCACGCCCGGACCTTCAAACGGGAGTGCTCTCACTCCGGCTGATCCGTCGCCGCGCAACCCGTCTTGTCCGGGGCGCGTGCTTGCGTAGCGCCTCCTTGCGCCCAATCGGACGGAAAGGCAAGGGCGCAGAACGGCTGTGACTTCGTTTATACTTGAGAGGGACTGAAGGCGCGACGCCTGACGCAGGTCCCAAACAGCAAAAAGCCCCGGCCAATGGCGCGGGGCTTTTGAACTTTGGGTGCGGGGGCGTGCAACCAACGATACTTGCGATTGGTCGAGCGTCAAATCCCGAAGCTTGCCGCTTAGCATAACCTGTTCTGCCGGCTTTGAAAACCGCTTTGGCGGCCCGCTGACTTGCTTACGGATACGAGTCGGAACTGACCAGGTAGCCTCCAACCTTCAGCCCCGCGCCCGCCCAACCAACCTGTAGCTGGTGCTGCGGCCACCAGCATCCTCCTTCTCAAGCACACCCCGGTCAACCAGGTCCGTGATGTCGCGGAGCGCAGTGTCGGAGGAAACCTTGGTCAGCTTTGCCCATTTCGAGGATGTCAGCTTTCCCTCAAATCCATCGAGCAGCCGGTTGATCACGGCGCGCTGACGCTCGCTGAAGATCTCGCCTGCCATGGCCTCCCAGAAGCGTGCCTTGTGCAGAACGTGGCCCAGAACCTCTTCAGTGCCGTCGAAAGCCCGGTCCAGGCATCCGAGGAACCAGTCGAGCCAGCCGGTGATGTCTAACCCGCCCTTCTGCGTTCTTTCCAGCATGGCGTAGTATTCTCCTCGCTCACGCCGGATCCGGGCCGACATGCTGTAGAAGCGCTGCGCACTCCCCTCGGATCGGGCCAGAGCCATATCGGCGATGGCGCGGGCGATACGCCCATTCCCGTCCTCGAACGGATGGATCGTCACGAACCAGAGATGGGCGATGGCCGCGCGGATGACCGGATCCGTGGCATCGCGCGTCTCGAACCAGTCCAGGAACGCCGCCATCTCGTCCGGCAGGCGTTCTGCCTTCGGCGCTTCGAAATGCACGCGCTCACGCCCGTAGGGGCCGGAGACGACTTGCATCGGTCCGGTCTCCGGGGGGCGCCATGCGCCGACGGCGATCCGGGCCATGCCGCTGCGCCCGGTCGGGAACAGTGCGGCATGCCAGGCGAAGAGCCGTTCCGCGGTGAGGGGGGACGCATAGTTCTGCGTCGCATCCAGCATCATCTCGACCACACCCTCGACGTCACGATCGACCGGGGCAAGCGCACCGATCTCCATCCCGAGGCGCCGGGCAATGGAGGAGCGCACTTGTGTGAACCGGCATGCAAAATTGACCCCGTAGCGGGGTGATCGGCGTCCAAAAATGACCCCCTTACACTGATGTGGATGATGCCCCCGAGGTCATCGGGGAGCACAGTGTGGGATGTTGGTCGTGGAGACGATAGCGAAGATCCGGCGGGCGTATTTTCAGGACAAGAAGTCGATCAAGCAGATCTGCCGGGAGCTGCGAGTATCGCGGAACACGGTGCGCAAGGTGATCCGGTCCGGTGCGACGGAGCTCACCTATGAGCGAACCATTCAGCCGTTGCCGAAGATCGGGCCTTGGCAAGACATGCTCGACGAGATGCTGGCGGTGAACGCGCGGAAGCCCAAGCGCGAGCGACTGACTCGCATCCGCATTTTCGAGGAACTCCGGGCTCAAGGATATGACGGTGGCTATGATGCGGTCCGGCGATACGCGGCCTCCTGGTCGAAGGAGGAAGCGGTGGCATCTGCGGCCGCCCATGTCCCGCTAACCTTCGATCCAGGCGAGGCCTACCAGTTCGACTGGAGCCACGAGATCGTGGTGATCGACGGCGCGACGACCACGGTGAAGGTGGCACATGTCCGCCTGTGTCACAGCCGGATGCTGTTCGTGCGTGCCTATCCCCGCGAGACGCAGGAGATGGTCTTCGACGCCCATGACAAGGCCTTCGCCTTCTTCGGGGGCACCTGCACGCGGGGCATCTACGACAACATGAAGACCGCGGTCGACACGATCTTCGTCGGCCGCGACCGAGCCTACAACCGCCGGTTCCAGCAGATGTGCAGCCATTACCTCGTCGATCCCGTCGCTTGCACCCCGGCATCCGGCTGGGAGAAGGGACAGGTCGAGAACCAGGTCGGCGTTGTCCGACGGCGGTTCCCCGACCGGGCCAGTAGGAGACCGAGCATCAGGCCCGCCGGTCCCGCACCGACCACGATGCAGTTCTGGCTCCTTTTCACATGGGAATAGTATCTCAACTTCGCAGGTCCTTGGGATGAGGCTAGTGAATCGATCCTCGGCCTCTGCTTGAAGCTTTCACCTCAGCATCGCCATCGCGGTCGCTGTCATTAGAGGGCAAAATATCGAGCGGGATCAGATCCCCGTCATTCTCGCTTTCAGCAACGAGCTGGATCACCTTTTCGAGTGTTTCCAGTTGAGCGATCTTTTCCTCGACCGCAGCGAGTTGCTCCTTTGCGATGCGGAGCGCCTCGGCCGGGCTTGAGAACGAGGCGTCGGCAAGTCGAAACAGGTCCTTGATCGCCTCGATGCTGAACCCGAGATCGCGGGCGCGGCGAATGAAGAGAAGGCGATGGACCGCCCCGTGGTCGTAGCGTCTTTGGTTTCCCTTGCTCCGCGAGCGCTCGCGCAGCAACCCGATCTGCTCGTAGTAGCGGATCGTCGGAATTTTGACGCCGGTGAGCTGAGAGAGTTCGCCGATGCCGATATCCATGTTTGAAGTTCCTTCCGGATAGCCGCGTGTTGATGATTTGCTGCGTGTTCTATCGCTGAGGCCCTCAAGGCCCGACCGCGCCGGGGTGCGGCGACGGCCCATGGGCCGCCCCGGCGCGGAATCGTGTGTCGACCTGCTCAGGCATGGGCTTTGGTCGCCTGTTGGGGCGACGGGTCCCGCCTGATCGCAAGCCGGCGCACAACCACATAGAAGATCGGCGTCAGAAGCAGGCCGAACAGCGTCACGCCGAGCATGCCGGCAAAGACGGCGATGCCCATGGCGTGCCGCATTTCGGCGCCCGCTCCGGTGGCGATGACGAGCGGAACCACGCCGGCAATGAAGGCGAGCGACGTCATCAGGATCGGCCGCAGACGCAGGCGAGCCGCTTCGAGGACGGCAGCCAACGGATCGACCCCTTCGTCCTCCTTCGCTCGGGCGAACTCAACGATCAGGATTGCGTTCTTCGCGGCAAGACCGACCAGAACGACAAATCCGATCTGCGTGAAGATGTTGTTGTCGCCGCCGGTGAACCACACCCCGGCGATCGCCGAGAGGAGCGCCATTGGAGCGATCAGCAGCACCGCGAAAGGAAGCGACCAACTGTTGTACTGCGCCGCGAGGATCAGGAACGCGAGCAGGACGGACAGCGGGAAGACAAACATGGCGGTGTTGCCGGCCTGCTTCTCCTGATAGGCGAGATCGGTCCATTCAAAGGCCATGCCGGGCGGCAGGGTCTCCGATGCGATGCGCTCCATCGCTGCCGTCGCCTGCCCGAACGAATATCCGGGCGCGGGACTTCCGCTGATATCGGCAGACGGAAAGCCGTTGTAGTGCATAACCCGATCGGGGCCAGAGCTGTGCTTGATGGTGAGCAAGGCCGAGAGGGGGATCATGTCGCCGGCTGAATTGCGCACCTTAAGGCGGCCGATGTCCTCGGGCTGCATGCGGAACGGTGCGTCCGCCTGCACCATCACCCGGTAGGTGCGACCGAAGCGATTGAAGTCGTTCGCATAGAGCGAGCCGAGATTGACCTGCAATGTCTCGAAGATCGTGTTGAGCGGAACGCCTTGCGACTTCGCTTTCACCCTGTCGATATCGACCTGCACCTGCGGCGCGTTCACCTGGAAGCTCGCCAGCATTCCCGCCAGTTCGGGCGTTTGCATCGCCCGACCCATGATCGCACCCTGAGCCTGGGCGAGTGCCTCGAAGCCCAGGCCCGCTCGGTCCTCGATCTGGATCTTGAAGCCGCCGGTGGAACCGAGACCCGGAACGGGCGGCGGCGGGAACATACCGGCGAAGCCATCGGGGATCTGGCTGAACTTGCCCATCAGCTTGCCGGCGATGGCAAAGGCGGAAAGCGACGGGTCCTTTCGTTCGTCAAACGGCTTCAGCATCGTGAACATGACCGCTGCGTTGGGGATATTGACCATCCCGTTGACCGAGAGCCCCGGGAAAGCAACGACACTCTCAACGCCCGGCTCGGCCAGTGCGATCTCCGACATTTTCTTGACGACGGCCTCGGTCCGGTCGAGCGAAGCGCCGGTCGGGAGCTGGGCGATGCCGACGAGATAGTATTTGTCCTGGGCCGGCACGAAGCCGTTGGGCACCGTCTGGAAGCCGACCCACGTCATGCCGACCAGGCCGGCATAGACCAGCAGGACGAGAACGCTGAGCCTCGCGGCACGGCGCACCGACCAGACATAGGCGTTCGAGGCGCCGTCGAAGAAGCGATTGAACAGCCGGAAGAACCAGCCAAACAGAAAGTCGATCACGCGTGTAGGAAGGTCCCGCTTCACGTCACCGTGGTGCGGCTTCAGCAGCACGCCAGCAAGCGCGGGAGAGAGCGTAAGAGAGTTGATCGCCGACAGGATGGTCGAGATCGCAATCGTCAGCGCAAACTGGCGGTAGAACTCGCCCTGCAAGCCAGACAGGAACGCGGATGGAATGAAGACGGCCGACAGGACGGAGGTGATGGCGACGATCGGTCCTGTCACCTCATCCATGGCTTTGCGCGCCGCCTCTTTCGGCGTTTCTCCAAGCGCGATGTGGCGCTCGACGTTCTCGACCACGACGATCGCGTCGTCGACCACGATGCCGATCGAGAGAACGAGGCCGAAGAGGGACAAGGTGTTCAGCGAGAAGCCGAACATATACATGAGCGCAAACGTGCCGACCAAGGAGACGGGAACGGCGACGAGGGGGATGATCGACGCCCGCCAGGTCTGGAGAAACAGCACGACGACGATGACCACCAGCACGACGGCTTCTAGCAGCGTCATGACCACGGCCTCGAGAGACGCCTTCACGAACACCGTGGGATCGTAGGCGATCCGATATTCGATGCCTTCCGGAAAGCCCTTTTGAAACTCGGCCATGGTGGTGCGGACGGCGCTCGACACGTCGAGCGCATTTGCGCCAGGACTTTGGATGATTTGCATCGCGAGTGCCGGCTTGCCGTCCAGCAGGCTGCGAAGGGCGTAGGAATCTGCGCCAAGTTCGATACGGGCGACGTCGCGCAAACGGGTAACCTGGCCGTCCGTACCAGCCTTTATGACGATCTCGCCGAACTGCTCCTCACTAGAAAGCCTCCCAAGCGTGTTGACGGTGACCTGAAAGGCAGCCGAGGCTTCCGGTTGCTGACCGACCGAGCCGGCTGCTACCTGCACGTTCTGTTCCTGAATCGCCGCGACGATGTCGCTGGCAGTCAACCCCCTCGCGGCCACCTTGGCAGGGTCGAGCCAGATCCGCATTGAATACTCGCCAGCGCCCCCGAGGATGACGTCGCCCACGCCCGGCAAGCGGGCCAGTTGGTCGCGCACCTGAAGGATCGCGAAGTTCGACAGATAGAGCGGATCATAGCGGTCATCAGGTGAGACGAGATGGACAACCATAAGGATGTCGGGGGAGGTTTTCTGCGTCACGACACCGATGCGTTGCACTTCCAGCGGAAGCCTGGGCAAGGCGCGAGAAACCCGATTCTGCACCTGAATCTGCGCCATGTCGGGGTCAGTGCCCTGTTTGAACGCAATTGTCAGGGTCATGCGTCCGTCGGTCGCTGCCTGCGAACTCATGTAGAGCATGTTTTCGACGCCGTTGATCGCCTGCTCCAGCGGAGCGGCGACTGTTTCGGCAATCACTTCGGGATTGGCGCCCGGATAGCTCGCAGTGACCTGGACTGTCGGCGGCGTCACCTGCGGGTACTCACTGAGCGGGAGCTTCAGCAGCGTCAGGCCGCCGGCGATCAGCATCAAGACGGAGAGAACGACCGCGAAGATCGGGCGGTCGACAAAGAAGCGCGGAATGTTCATCGACGCGCCTCCTGCGCTTGCCCGGAGGCCCGCTCGCCGTCAGCAGCCTGCCCTGGAAGCATTGAGACCATCTGCGGGACAACCTGCATACCGGGGCGCACAAGGCCCTTTATGATGATCTTGTCAGTCGGAGTGAGACCTTTGGAGACGACGCGCAGTCCGTCGACCATAGGTCCGATTTCGACGGGGCGGTATTCCGCCTTGTTCTCGGGGCCAAGCGCCAGGACGTAGCGCCGTCCCTGATCGATGCCGATCGCCTGATCGTCGATAAGAACGGTTTGAGCCGGTTGCGCGGTAACGAGTTTGACCCGTGCGAAGAGGCCGGGAGTCAGCCTGCCGTCGGAATTCCTGACGATGGCCCGGGCGCGGATCGTGCCCGTACTCCGGTCGACACGATTGCCAAGGAAGTCGAGTTGGCCGGTATGCGGAAAGCCTGTATCGGTCATCAGACCGAGCTGGACAACAAGCTTTTCCGCGACCTTGCCCGTTTCGGGCGCGCGCGCATTACCGACGAAGCCGAGATAGGTGGCCTCGTCAATATCGAAATAAACATAGAGTGGATCGACCGAGACGATCGTGGTGAGCAACGTAGCCGCACCGGCATTGCCGCCTGCAACAAGATTGCCTTCCGTGACAAGAACCCGGTCAACGCGTCCGGCAATTGGGGCAGTGACCCTTGTGTAGGAAAGGTCGAGCTCGGCAGCCGCGACAGCCGCCTTGGCAATCTCTACCTGGGCTTGGCGCTGACCGAGCAGCGCTTGCGCGTCATCGAGTGTTTTGCGTGATACCGTACCATTGGGAGACAGCGATTCTGTACGCCTGAAGTCGGTCTCGGCTTGTTCAAGCAGGACATTGGCCTGCTGCAACTGAGCCTTTGCTGCATTCAATGCAACCTCGAAAGGTCTGGGATCTATCTGGAAGAGAAGGTCTCCAGGTTGCACCATACCGCCTTCGGGGACACTCACGGTATCGATTGCACCGCCAACACGCGAACGCAGTTCGATGGTCTTCATCGCTTCGAGATGGCCAGTGAATTCCGTAGAAGCCGCAACTTGGCGAATGATGACTCAGCCACGGGAACTTGCGGGACGGGCATCTGCGCCGGCTGTGCCTCAGCTTCCGATGCCGATGTCGAAGAGACCAGCGACATCAGGCCCTTTGTATACGGGCCAATGTCCTCTCGATATATGATTGCAAGAGTACCGACCGCGATAGCAGCACCGACCAATCGCAGAGCGGCGGCTTTTTTACTCATTCTCGTTCACCTTCATAGGGCGCGCGTACCCAGCGACCAGGGCGCGGCGAGTGCATTTTCGACGAAGGTGCGGTTTCCAACGATAGGAAGGTCAAGACCTTTGGAAAACGATTTCCGTATAGGCCCTTGACGCGATCATCAGTTCATGCCGCGGACTGCCGCATTCCGTACTTCGCCGACATCTTCGAGCCGGCGCCGTTCCCAAATTTAGATCGGTGAACCAGCAGGCCCGGTTGGCCGACGCCGCCAGTCTTGATGACTGGCGACGTCTTTAGTGCAGGGAATTAGTGACTTTCGGCCGCGATAAGCTGGCGTGAAGGCATTCCTTCGTCACGGCCGCTATCCTCTGGGGATTTGGCACCCTTGAACCGCAGGAGCCGCAGAGCGTTCAGTGTGACAATGGCGGTCGCGCCCGTATCTGCGAGTACCGCGATCCAGAGGCCAGTAAGCCCAAGGACGCTGGTGACGAGAAACACTCCCTTCAGCGCAAGAGCGAAGATCACGTTCTGGTGGATGTTGGCCATGGTGGCGCGCGAAAGCGCGACGAGATGGGCAACGTCCGTGACACGGCTCTTGAGCAGGGCGGCGTCCGCGGTCTCGATCGCCACATCGGTTCCGCCGCCCATGGCGATCCCGACGTCCGCCGTCGCCAGCGCCGGAGCATCGTTGATGCCGTCGCCGACCATGGCCACCTTGGTCTTCCGCTTCATCTCGTTGACGAGATCGAGCTTGTCCTGCGGAAGCAGCTCGGCGCTCCACTCGATACCGAGACCCTTGGCGATCGCCTGGGCGGTGCGCTGGTTGTCTCCGGTCAGCATGACGGAGCGAACGCCCATCGCCTTGAGCTGGGCAACGCCCTCGCGCGCGTCACGGCGCGGTTCGTCGCGCAGGGCTATGAGACCGAGGACTTCCCTTGCCTGCTCGTCGAAAAGAACGGCAACCGTATTGCCGAGATCCTCGAGCTTCTCGATGGCGCTGCGTTCCAGCGCGCCGAGCGTTGCCGCCTTGGCGGCATGGGTCGGGGAACTGACTGCGAGGCGACGCCCGGCTACAGTCGCATGCACGGCCTTGCCGGCGGTCGCCGATGCGTCCCGAGCGAGCGGAACGGCGATACCGTCGGTTTCGGCGCGTCCGATGATTGCTTTGGCAAGCGGATGGCTTGAACCTGTTTCAACCGCCGCTGCCAGAGCAATGACATCGCTTTCTTCATTGTTTCCGAGCGCGAGAACCTCGGTGACACGCGGCTTGCCTTCGGTCAGCGTTCCCGTCTTGTCGAAAGCAATGGCGCGAACCTTGCCAATCGTTTCGAGCGCATTGCCGCCCTTGATCAGCAGACCGCGGCGCGTACCCACGGCGAGGCCCGAGGCGATCGCTGCAGGCGTCGAAAGAACGAGCGCGCAGGGGCATGCGATGAGTAGAAGGGCGAGACCACGGTAGATCCACGTGTCCCAATCGCCGTTCATCGCCAGCGGCGGGACGGTGATGATCAGCGCGGCGATCAGCATCACCGCCGGAGTATAATACCGGCTGAAGTTCTCGATGAACCGAGCGGTCGGGGCCTTGGCCGACTGCGCCTGCTCAACTAGCTGGATGATGCGCGAGATGGTATTGTCAGAGGCAGTCTTCTCGACACTGACCTGGAGGACACCATCAACATTGATCGAACCGGCGAACACACTTTCGCCAGTGGTCTTCGAGCGCGGCACCGACTCGCCGGTAATGGGCGACTCGTCCAGACTGGAGGTTCCCTGTAGGATCTGTCCGTCGGCCGGCACGCGGTCGCCCGGCCGCACGAGAACGAGATCATTCACTCGCAACGCCGATGCCGGCACGGTGCGCTGGCCGCCATTCGAGTCGAGGAGAACAGCCGTTTTTGGCACCAGCGACGCGAGAGCCTTTATGCCGGCACGCGCTCTCCCGGCCGCGACGCTTTCGAGCAGCTCGCCGACAGCAAACAGGAACACGACCGCCGCCGCCTCCTCAGCCTCGCCGATCACGAGGGCGCCGATCGAGGCGACGACCATCAGCGTTTCGATGGAGAAGGGAGAACCCGAGGTCGCGAGCGCGAACGCCTTGCGAGCAAAGGGAATGACACCGGCAATGACGGCAGCAGCGAAAATCCATTCCGCATAAAGCGGGATGAACTGGGCAACGACGTAGGCCGAGCCCATCAGCAGGCCGAGGCCGATGACGTGCTTGCCCTTGCGGGTCTGCCACCAGCGCTGATTGCGCATCGCTGGCGCGGGTTCGACGTCGATGGCCGCATCGGACGAAGCCGAAAGCTCGCGTGTGTTGGACACCCCGAAGCCGAGGCTCTTGATCGTCTTTTCGATGTCCGCGACCTTGGTGAGCGCGCCGGCGCCGAGCGTCAGTTCGAGCGTTTCGGTCGTGAAGTTTACGCGCACGTCGGAAACGTCTGGCATCCGCGCCAGCGCGACCTCGATCTTGCCGACGCAGCTTGCGCAATCCATCCCCTCGACGCGCATCGAGACATTGGGCGGAGAGACCGGTGCGGCGCGCGGAGTTGGCGCATGGCCCGCATGATCATGTCCAGAGCAGCCACCGTGGCCGTGATCATGATCGTGGTGAGCGTGGTCGTGATCGCCACCGCAAGCACCGTGATCGCCGGCGCAGCCGTTGTGATCATGACCGGCATGGGCGTCGGAGCGCTGCACAGGCGCGGCGGGAATCGCAGAAGCCGGCAGTTCCGTCACGTCGAACCCGAGCGAGCGAATCTTTTTGGCGATATCCTTCGAGGTCGTTTTGCTCGTCGCATCGCGGGATAGCAAGAGTGTCTCGGTAGCGAAGTTGACGGCTACCTCGGAGATACCTCCCAGACGGCCCAAGGCCGTCTCGATCTTGCCGACGCAGCTTGCGCAATCCATGCCGTCGACGCGAAAGCCGAGCCGCTCATCAGCGCCCGGCGTTGAAAGTCCAGTTGTCATTCCGATCTCCTTTCCGGCCGCCGCAGCGGGCGCGCGTGCTCAGACGCCATGCGCGGCTTCGGAAGGAGTAAATAACACACTTGAACAGCTATTCAAGTGTTCATTTGAAAATAGTGCTGTTTTCCCGGCAGATCAGTCGTCCGCATGGTCCTCCGAAATATGCGTCGCCATGTCCTGAAGAACATGGCTGACGTGATGATCGGCGATCTCGTAGAAGATCTGCTTGCCCTGGCGATCGCCCTTGACGAGACGCGCCCCGCGCAGCAGGCGCAGATGGTGGCTGACGAGGGTCACGGACAGGTCGAGCCGCTCGGCGATGTCGCCCACCGAGATCGGCGCCGGGACGCAACTCAACAGGATTTTCAACCGTGAGGGATCGCCAAGCAGCCGAAACGTTTCCGCCAGGATCGTGACCTCGTTCTGTGAGAGCGAAGGAAGCAGGAGATGGCCTTCAGCCTCCGCATGTGCGGAGATCGCACGTTCGTCCGGCTTTTTGATGTTTGTCTTCTTGAGAGCAGTCATCTGCTAGATTTACCTGAGTTTTGGGACGGAACCTGCCGGCATTTGACCGCCAAGAGCTGTCCGCGTTGTTTGGTCCCGCCCAATCTACCGGATGGGCGCGCAATTACAATGCGAAACACGGTCGCTGTCGATCGGCGGGACAGTTGGCGCTGCCCTTCTCTGCCCCTGCGTCACATCTCGAATTTTCCTTTTCCGCGCAAGAACAGTCTTGACCTTACAAGCGCTGGAAGCCGCACGCTGACGACAATCCTGCCAAATCCGCCCGCCGTTACGCGGCTAGGCAGCGGGGCAACCATGTCGAATTCAGAGAAAGGCAAGACCGATGACGGAGAGCAGCACCCCCCAGATTCTCATCTACACCACACCGACCTGTCCGGACTGCCACACGCTCAAACGCTGGCTCGACCAACAGGGCCTCGCCTACGAGGAACGCGACCTCACCGACCCGAAGATCGCCGAGGAGGCAAAGGCCCGGACCGGCGTCCGGGTCGCTCCGATCACCATCATCGGATCGGACGTCTTCTACGGGACCTTCCCGAGCCAGAAGCCGGGCCTCGTCAAGGCGCTCGGGCTCGCCGGGAGCCTGTGAGGAGACGCAGATGACGAGCAAGTTTGTTGACATCCGGCAGGCGCGGACCAGCCTTGAGGTCCATGAGGGCCAAACAATTCTCGACGCCGCGCTCGCCGCCGGCATCCCCTATCCTCACGGTTGCCGGTCCGGCCGCTGCGGCTCCTGCAAGTCCCGCCTGATCGAGGGTAAGGTGGAGCTGCTCCAGCATTCTCGCTTCGCCCTCAGCGAGGAAGAGAAGGCCGATTGCCTGATCCTGGCATGCCGTGCGGTGCCGAAGACCGATGCGGCAGTCGCCTGGCTGGGCAGCGATTACGATGATGCCGTTACGGCTCCTCGACGGCTGGATGCCATCGTGATCGGCCTCGATGACCTCACTCACGACATCAAGCTGGTTCGGATCGCGCCTGCCGACGGCTCTCCCCTGCTCTTCACGGCCGGTCAGTATGCCCAGGTCGGATTCGATGGTGTGCCTGCGCGCAGCTACTCCATGGCCAATCGTCACGGCGACGACAGCCTCGAATTCCACATTCGCAAGGTTCCGGGGGGCATCACGTCACAGCACGTCCATGACGCGCTGAAAGCCGGCGACAAGGTGACGCTCGAATTTCCGCTAGACTCCTCCTACCTCCGTCAGCATCATTCCGGCCCGATCCTGTGCATCGCTGGCGGTTCCGGTCTGGCGCCGATCAAGTCGATCGTGGAAACGGCCCTTGCTCACGGCATGAAGCAGCCGATCCATGTCTACTTTGGCGCACGCGGCGCGCGCGACCTCTATCTCGTCGAGCATTTCGAGGCACTGGCGGACCGTCATAATAACCTCAGCTTTACGGCTGTCCTGTCGGATATGCAGGCAGCACTCCATCGGCACGGCTTCGTGACCGATGCGGTGGTCGAGGATCTCGCCGACTTCGACGGGTGGAAAGCCTATGTTGCAGGTCCGCCCCCGATGGTCGATGCGGCGATGGACGTGGTTTTCGCGCGGGGCCTGCGTCCCGAAGACATGCACGCCGATGTCTTCTTCACGCCGGAAGAGCAAGTGGCGGCAGCGACGGTAGAGTGATCTGCCGCGGTCCGAGTCCGCCAGTGACAAAAGCCAGCCGCGAACGACTTCGCTGCTGGCTTTTCATGTGCCGTTTCAAACTGGACAGCCCGGCCCGGTATGGGCGATCTCGCAGAATGCCCCCAAATTTGTGGATCTGCGAGGCGTTGCCGCGGGTGCGATTCTTATTGCCCGCGTGCGGTGAGCCATTCCCGCATCATGGCGATCTCGCCTTCTTGGGCCGAGATCACGTCCTCGGCCAGCTTACGAACCTCAGGATCGGTACCGTATTGCAGAACGACCCGCGCCATGTCGATCGCGCCCTGGTGGTGCGGGATCATTCCGCGCATGAAGTCGATGTCGGCATCGCCGGTGAACTCGACCATCATGTCCTTGTGCATGCGATCATTGGCTTCGATATAAGCCTGCGTGGATGGGTTGTCGGAGGCCGGCATCGAATGCCCCGGCATTTCGTGGCCTTGCATGGTGGTATCCGTGTTCAGTTGGCTTTGTGCGATGGCGAGGCCGGCGCTGATGGCGAGTGCGCCGCCAATGAAAATCGGGGTCAGCTTGTGCATGATCTTGCTCCTGTTCAATTCACGGTCGCCGGATACCCAGCCTCTTCGAGAACCTGCTGAAGGACAGCGGGGGTTGCGGTCGTCTCGACCTTGACTGTCCGCTGGGCTGGGTTGGTGTCGATCTTGGCGGTCGGATCGACCGACTGGATCGCCTTGGTGACGGACTTGGCGCAACCGCCGCAGGTCATGCCTTCGATCTTGAGTTCCATGAGCTTTCTCCTTTGGGTTCGGTTCTCATGGTCCTTAAGTTGGGGTTTCCAAAGATGGTAAGGTCAAGAGGAATCGAAAAGTAATTTTTACCCTTGACCTTCCCATCGTTGGAAGGAGCATATCAGTGTCCGAACTCGAATTCTGACTTAGAAAGGAGGCGGCAATGGATGCCCCTGTTCGAGCTGCGGACAAGATGAATGCAGCAATTTCCCTGCCTATAGAGGGCATGACCTGCGCATCCTGCGTCGGCCGTGTCGAGCGCGCCCTGAGGGCCGTCCCCGGCGTCGCCAACGCGGTCGTCAATCTGGCGACCGAGAAGGCAAGCATCACGACGAACGACACGGTTGATCGCATAGCGCTCGTCAAGGCTGTCGAGAAAGCTGGCTATGAAGTGCCGGCCAGCTTCAGTGCGCCGAAATCTGCTCTCCTTGAGGTGCCGATCGAAGGCATGACCTGCGCTTCTTGCGTGGGGCGGGTGGAAAAGGCCCTCAAGGCCATCCCCGGCGTTGCCAATGCCGTGGTCAACCTAGCTACCGAGAAAGCCAGCATCACGACGAACGGCCCGGTGGGCCGAGCGGTCGTCGTGAAGGCCGTGGAAGACGCAGGCTACGCGGTTTCGGCAAGTTTCACTGCGCCGGCGGCGGCTTCGCTTGAGGTCGCGATCGAGGGCATGACCTGCGCCTCCTGCGTCGGGCGTGTCGAAAAAGCCCTCAAGGCCGTGCCGGGTGTCACCAACGCCGTCGTCAACCTCGCAACCGAGAAGGCCACGATCCAGGGAACCGCCGCCGCGGCGGCCGTCATCGCGGCAATCGAGAACGCGGGCTACGACGCCAAGGTGATCGCAGCGGCAACCGGGTCGAGCCAGGCCGAGGTCGATGATCGCGCCGAGAAGAAGGAAGCCGAACGCCGGGAGCTTACCCGCGATTTTACCATCGCGGCGGTGCTGACCGCGCCGGTCTTCATCCTGGAGATGGGGTCGCACCTCATTCCGGGCGCGCACGACATGATCGCCGCGACCATCGGCATGCAGAACAGTTGGTATCTTCAGTTCGTGCTGACGACGCTGGTACTGTTCGTGCCCGGCATCCGCTTCTATGACAAGGGCCTTCCCGCGATCTGGCGGCTGGCTCCCGACATGAACTCGCTGGTCGCCGTCGGCTCACTCGCTGCCTACCTCTATTCGCTGGTGGCGACCTTCGCGCCGGGCTTCCTGCCTGCCGGGACGGTGAACGTCTATTATGAAGCCGCAGCGGTCATCGTCACGCTGATCCTGCTCGGCCGGCTGTTGGAGGCCCGCGCCAAGGGCCGCACTTCGGAAGCGATCAAGCGTCTGGTCGGCCTTCAGGCCAAAACGGCGCGCGTGCGCCGTGACGGCAATACGGTGGATCTGCCGATCGACTCGGTGCTGTCCGGCGACGTCGTGGAGGTCCGCCCCGGCGACCGTATCCCGGTCGACGGCGAGGTCATCGAAGGCGAAAGCTATGTTGACGAATCCATGATCACCGGCGAGCCGATCCCGGTGTCCAAGACGAGCGGCAGCGAGGTCGTTGCCGGAACCGTGAATCAGAAGGGCGCCTTCGCGATCCGCGCCACGGCGGTCGGCGGCAATACCGTGCTGTCGCAGATCATCCGCATGGTCGAGGAAGCGCAAGGCTCGAAGCTGCCGATCCAGGCTCTGGTCGACAAGGTGACGATGTATTTCGTGCCGGCAGTCTTCGCCGTCGCCGCGCTCACCTTCGCTGCATGGCTCTATTTCGGCCCCTCGCCCGCTTTGACCTTCGCGCTGGTCAATGCCGTCGCTGTGCTGATCATCGCCTGCCCCTGCGCCATGGGTCTGGCGACGCCGACCTCGATCATGGTCGGCACCGGCCGGGGCGCGGAACTGGGCGTGCTTTTCCGCAAGGGTGAAGCTCTACAACTGCTGAAGGATGCCAAGGTGGTAGCCGTCGACAAGACCGGCACGCTGACCGAAGGCAAGCCGGCCCTGACCGACCTCGAACTGGCCGCCGGCTTCGAGCGGACGACGGTGCTGGGCCTGGTCGCAGCCGTTGAAGCCAAGTCGGAACACCCGATCGCCCGCGCCATCGTGGACGCGGCCGAGGCGGAAGGCATCGCACTGCCCGCAGTGTCGGACTTCGAGTCGGTCACTGGCTTCGGCGTGAAGGCCGTGGTCGACGGCAAGCGTGTCGAGATCGGCGCGGACCGCTACATGGTCGAACTCGGCCATGATGTGGCGGGCTTCGCCAAGGTCGCCGAACGTCTGGGCAACGAGGGCAAGTCACCTCTCTATGCCGCGATCGACGGCAAGCTGGCGACGATCATTGCCGTTGCGGACCCGATCAAGGAGACGACGCCTGCCGCGATCAAGGCGCTGCACGACCTCGGCCTGAAGGTCGCAATGATCACCGGCGACAACAAGCGGACGGCCAAGGCCATCGCGGCCCGCCTGGGCATCGACGAGGTGGTGGCGGAAGTGCTGCCGGACGGCAAGGTCGAGGCGATCCGTCGCCTCAAGGCCGAGTATGGCAAGGTGGCCTTCGTCGGCGACGGCATCAACGACGCTCCGGCGCTGGCAGAGGCAGATGTGGGCCTCGCCATCGGCACGGGGACGGACATCGCCATCGAGGCGGCGGACGTGGTGCTGATGTCAGGCAGCCTGACCGGGGTGCCGAACGCCATCGCGCTGTCCAAGGCGACGATTGGCAATATCCGGCAGAACCTGTTCTGGGCCTTCGCCTATAACACGGCCCTGATCCCGGTCGCCGCCGGTCTGCTCTATCCGGGCTACGGCATCCTGCTGTCGCCGGTCTTCGCCGCCGGCGCCATGGCCCTGTCGAGCGTCTTCGTCCTCGGCAATGCGCTGCGGCTCAAGACTTTCAAGGTTGCGAACTGAAGAACCAGACAGCCGACCCTATATGAAGGGTCGGCTGTCGCACCATACGGGAGATTGATGATGAACATCGGACAGGCAGCAAAGGCATCAGGCGTTTCGGCCAAGATGATCCGCTACTACGAGCAGACCGGCCTCATCCCGGCCGCCGACCGGACGGACTCCGGCTACCGCGACTATTCGGATACCGACGTCCACATGCTGCGCTTCATCCGCCGCGCGCGCGACCTCGGTTTTTCGGTGGCCGAAATCGGCGACTTGCTGAACCTCTGGCGCGACGAGACGCGGCAGAGCGCGGAAGTGAAGCGCCTGGCCCAAGGCCATATCGACGCGCTGGAGAAGAAGATCGTGGTTCTGCAAGACATGGCCCACTCGCTCACCATGCTGGTGAATGCCTGCCATGGGGACCATCGCCCGCATTGCCCGATCCTCCAGCGCCTTGAAACCGACCAGGACAACGAGGATCTTTCGATCCGGCCTCGTTCCGGCGCGGTTAGTCGCTCGCTGCAATAACCGCATCCTCCGCCCTTCGACCGCGAAGGCGCTGAGTGCGGTTTTAACTCTGCAATGTTCCAGCCGAAGGCAACGGCGGGGACATTGGGTTCAGTCTTGCGGCTTACGCGCCGCCTGCCAGAGCAAAGGCACGAGGATCAGGGCGACCGGAGGAAACAGCAACCAGTTGATCGTCGCCCAGCCCGAGCTGTGCAGGACGCTGCCTGCCAGAAACGAGACGGCGGCGGTCGCGCCGAACACCATGAAGTCGTTCGCGCCCTGTGCCTTGGCACGCTCGCCGGGGGTGTGGCAGTCGGTGACCATCGCCGTCGCTCCGATGAAGCTGAAGTTCCAGCCGATCCCCATGATAGCGAGAGACCCCCAGAAATTGATCAGCTCAAGCCCCGCCAGCGCGACCACGGCCGAGACAGCGATGAGCAGCATCCCTGCCGCCGTCACACGCTCCTTGCCGAAGCGCGTCATGAGACGTCCAGTAACGAAACTCGGCGCGAACATCGCCAGAAGATGCCACTGGATTCCCAGCGCGGCGCTGTCGACCGAATGGCCGGTGTTGACCATCGCGATCGGTGAGGCCGTCATGACGAAAGCCATGAGACCGTAGGAGACGACGCCGGCCGCGACCGCCAGCATGTAGCGGGGCATCAGAAGTATCTCCATTAGGGATCTGCCCGAGCTTTCCAACGCCGACTGCGAAGCCGATTTCAGCGTGCGCAGCATCAGGAGAATGGGAATGGAGAGTAGCGGAAGCGCCGCCTGGCTGAGGAAGCTGCCTACATAGGGCGTGCTGGGGAAGGAATCGCGTGTCCAGATGACGAGTTGCGGACCGATGACGGCGGCAATGAGCCCGCCGACCATCACCTCGGAGATTGCTCTTGCCTTCAAAGCGCCCTCGGCAGCGTCGGCAGCGGCGAAGCGATAGCTTTGGACGTAGGAGCCATAGAGACCGGCGGTAAAGCAGCCGACGCAGAACAGCAGGAACGATGTCGCGAAGATGCCAAGCGCGGCAATGAGACCCGCCGCGACGCCGAATAAAGCACCGAACAGGTAACCGCCCCGGCGTCCCCAGGCGCGCATGACGAATGCGGCCGGCAGCGTGCCGATTGCAAGCCCGAGACCGAAGAGACTGACCGGCAGCGTCACCCATGCGGGGTTGTCGGCAAGCTGCTGGCCGACCAGGCCGCCGAGCGACATGACGATCGGCGCGCTCGATCCTCCGAGCGCCTGCGCGGCGGTCAGCACGGTGATGTTGCGCCGGACAGTTGCAGTATCGTCCATCGGAACTCCCACAATTATTTGCTTCGATGCTGACAGGCCGGCAAAACTCTTGGGTTTTGCGGGAACGAAACCTTTCCTCAAACGTATATATACCCATACCGGGTAGGGGTAGATGGATGTGCAATAAAAACTCGAAGCAGATCATTGCGTCGCTCAACCGGATCGCCGGCCAGGTCCGCGGTGTCGGTCAGATGGTCGAGGACGAGCGATACTGCATCGACATTCTCAACCAGATCCACGCGGTCAAAGCCGCCTTGTCGAAGGTGGAGAACCAGGTGTTGCGATCGCATGCCGCCTGTTGCGTCGAGGAGGCGATCGCCTCGGGCGATGCCGACCTTCAGCGGGCTAAGTTCAACGAGTTGGTCGAGGTGTTCGCAAAGGCGAAACTATAGATCGAAGGGATCAGACAATGGCGACCCATGCTGCCAAACGCGCCGAGCTTCATCGAATGGTGATGGAAAACCATACCTGTCCTTACGGGCTTAAGGCGCTCGATCTGCTCAAGCGCGGAGGCTACGAGGTCGACGATCACCATCTGACGACCCGCGCCGAAACGGACGCCTTCAAGGCAAAGCATAATGTTCAATCGACGCCGCAGACGTTTATCGGCGGGAAGCGGATCGGCGGGTATGACGATCTCGTCCGGTTCTTCGGCGGCGAGGTCAAGGACAAGGATGCCGTCACCTACAAGCCGGTGATCGCGCTGTTCGCGATGGCCGCGCTGATGGCGCTGGCCGCGAGCTGGGCGGCGTTCGGAAACCTCGCAACGGTCCAGGCCGCCGAATGGTTCATCGCCATCGCGATGTGCCTTCTTGCCCTTCAGAAGCTGAAGGACGTGGAAGGCTTCGCTACCATGTTCCTGAACTACGACCTTCTGGCGCAGCGATGGGTCCGATATGCCTACATCTATCCCTTCGCGGAGGCACTCGCCGGTGTCCTGATGATGGCCGGCGCGCTGATGTGGGTGTCGATCCCCGTCGCGCTGTTCATCGGTGGCATCGGCGCCGTCTCGGTGTTCAAGGCGGTCTATATCGACAAGCGCGAGCTGAAATGCGCCTGCGTTGGCGGCGACAGCAATGTGCCGCTCGGCTTCGTGTCGCTCACCGAGAACCTCATGATGATCAGCATGGCGGTCTGGATGATCTTCAAGCCGATGGGCATTGGACACTGACAACCGCGAAAGGACGATCAAATGGCGAGCGGCCACACGGCTCATGGGGGGCATTCGGGGAATAGCCACGGCTCCCATGGCCGTCCCTATCTGATGTTCTGGATCAACATGATCCTTGGCCTCGTCGTCATGTATGTCGTGATGTTTTCGATGATCGACGGTTGGGGCGACTTCCGGAACAATCTGAACATGCTCTACATGGCGATAACCATGTGGGCACCGATGGGCATCTTCATGTTAGCGACGATGCCGGGCATGTTTCCGAACCCCAGCGTGAATATTGTCCTTTATGTCGTCTTCGCCCTCCTGACGGCCGGTTCCTTCTGGGCGACCCGAAGCCAGGCACTGATTGATGACGGCCAGTTCATCGACTCGATGATCCCGCATCATTCCGGGGCGATCCTGATGTGCCGTGAGGCGAAGCTCGCTGACCCAGAACTGAAGACGCTGTGCGAGGCAATCATCGGGGCGCAGCGCGAGGAGATTGACCAGATGGAGAGCATCCGAAGCCGGCTGTAGGCGTCGAGGGCACCGGCAGACAAATGCCTCATGTCTGGCCGACCTGTAACGAGCCGATCTTGGCAGCACGGCTATCGAGAGGTAGCAAACATTGCCGCAAGCAGGCGCTTCGGCTTCGTGGTGTTGCGGGAAAATTCAGGACTCATGAGTGGCGAGCAATGCCGTCGCTTTGCGGATCGTTCCGTCTTTCCTCACGCGCATGGGAAAGCATGTCGAGCAGGATGTCACCGACATGCCTGTCTGTGACCTCATAGAACATCTGCTTCGAATGGCGAACGCGCGTCACCAGCCGCGCTCCACGGAGAAGACGCAGGTGATGGCTAACGAGTGACTGGGATAGCTCCAGCGCCTCGGAAATATCGGTCACTGACTTCGGACTGTCTTCGCAATGCAGGAGAATCTTCCGCCTGCTGGGTGATCCCTGCAGGCGGAAGGCCTCGGCCAGAAAGTTCAGATCCTGCGATGAGATAGGTTCTGCCGTATTCACGTCGTTACCTTTCCGATCTTTCGAATGGTAGCGTCCACGCACGTGGTGTAATTTCAGCGCCGTCGAAGGTGTAATCCCGGGTGGTCACCGAGGTGTATGATCGAGGTGGAGTTTGGCGACTTCAACCACGGATCACACGGAGACCCCGATGACCAAGACGAACATGGACCTGTCCGAGCTTATGGCCAAGCATGACCAGGGCGATTTCCTTCGCACTATCGCCGAGGCGGTGCTGCAACTGATCATGGAGGCCGATGTCGACAGCTTGATCGGTGCTGGGCGCCACGAGCGCAGCGGCGAACGAACGACATGGCGGAACGGGTATCGTGAGCGCGCGCTCGATACCCGTCTGGGCACGCTGAACCTGCGGGTACCGAAGCTGAGGCAGGGCAGCTACTTCCCGGGCTTCCTCGAGGCTCGGAAGACCTCTGAACAGGCGTTGGTGGCCGTAATCCAGGAAGCGTGGATCGGCGGCGTCTCCACCCGTCGCGTCGACGAGCTGGTGCAGGCGATGGGCCTGTCCGGCATCTCCAAGAGCACGGTGTCGAAGCTGTGCAAGGACATCGATGAGCGGGTCGGCGAGTTCCTGAACCGCCCGTTGACCGGCGAATGGCCCTACGTCTGGCTCGACGCGACCTACCTCAAGGTCCGCCAGGGCGGGCGTATCGTGCCAGTCGCGGCCATAATCGCCGTGGCAGCCAACACGGAGGGGCGCAGGGAAATCATCGGCCTGGGCATCGGGCCGTCGGAGGCCGAGACATTCTGGACCGAGTTCCTGCGTTCCTTGAAAGCTCGGGGACTGGACGGCGTGCGCCTGGTCATCAGCGACGCGCACACGGGGCTCAGGGCTGCCATCGCTCGCGTCTTCGAGGCGACTTGGCAACGCTGCCGCGTTCATTGGATGCGGAATGCACTCGCCCACGTGTCGAAGGGCCAGCACACTGTGGTCGCCGCGGCGATCCGCCAGGCTTTCGACCAGCCTGACCGCACCCATGCTGGTGAGATCTGGCACAAGGTCTCAGAACAGCTGCGCCCCCGCTGGCCAAAGCTCGCAGACCTCATGGATGCCAGCGAGCACGATGTTCTGGCCTACATGTCCTTCCCCCGCCAGCACCGCACCAAGCTGCACTCGACCAACCCCATCGAGCGGTTGAACAAAGAGGTGAAGCGTCGCGCCGACGTCGTCGGGATCTTTCCGAACGAAGCCTCCATCACACGTCTGATCGGTGCCGTCCTGTTCGAAGCCAACGACGACTGGCAGACATCAAGCCGCTACATGATGGTCGAGGCCTTCGCCCAGATCGACAAGGAGGAGATCGACCCCATTCTCAGCATTACCACGAAAGCCGCCTGATCATGACCTCAGGCCATCCGGGAATTTACACCACCTTGACGGACACGACCTTTCGAATGAACCCTTCCCTCAAGTGGAGCCGGTCAGTGCGAATGACCCGCATGGGAGAGCGCTGCGGTGTTCGGCTCCTCCAGGCTGCAACTGGCCATACCGTCCCAGTCGATGCCGATCGTCGGGTGTTCGATGCTGAACTTCCTCTTCAACTCATGCTCGACCTGCTTGCAGACACCCCGAATATCGGCATCTTCCGTCGGCTGCACCTGAAGCGTCGCCAGCACACGACCGGAGGTCAGCGACCAGACATGGATATGGCTGACTTTCTGAAGCCCCGGAACGGTCTTGAGCAGATGTTCGGAGATCTGGGTGCTTCCGGCGTTAACAGGTGCGCCTTCGAGCAGGATGTGCAAGGTGTTCTTGAGCAGGCTCCATGCGCTGCGCAGGATCAGCAGGGACACGAAGACCGACAGGATGGGGTCGATGGGGGTCCAGCCCGTATACCAGATCACGATAGCTGCAACGATCGCGCCGACCGAGCCGAGCAGGTCGCCCATGACGTGCAGGATGGCGCCCTTGACGTTGACGTGCTCGGAATCTCCGCGCGTCAGATACCAAAGCACGAAGAGATTCACGAGCATGCCGATAATGGCAACGACGAACATCGAGCCAGCGAGGACCGGCTGGGGTTCCCGGAACCGTTCGATAGCTTCATAGACGATGAAGCCGACGATGCCGAACAGTGTAAGGGCGTTGACCAGGCCGGCGATTACCTCGAAGCGGGCATAGCCAAAGGTGCGCTGGCTGTCGGCGGCGCGGCGGCCGAGGCGGAAGGCGACATAGGCGAGGCCGAGCGCAATTGCGTCGGTCAGCATGTGGCCGGAATCGGCAAGCAGCGCGAGCGAGCCCGAGATCACGCCGCCGACGGCCTCCACGATCATGAAAGTGAAGATGATGAAGAACGAAATGAGGATCTTGCGCTCGTTGTCCTTCGTGACTGTCGGGACATGCGAGTGGTCATGATCGTGGCTGCCACCGTGGCTATGGTCGTGCTTGGAGTGGTCGTGACCGTCATGGTCGCTGTGGGAGTGTGATGAGTTTGCCATTGCTCGTTTCCGATTACATCAAGTCAACAATTGAATAGGTGTTCAAGTATATGTCTGTCAACCGGCTGCGCGATTTTTTTGCCATCTGCCCGGAGCCTCTAGAGCCGATGGGCAGTGACCGCGTACAGAGCAATGCTGACACCTTCGACGTTGAAGATCTGGCTCATCCTCGAAAACAAAATGGGCAGTCCAAGGACTGCCCATTTTGACACTGCTATGAACCTGGGGACACCTTCGGTAGCGGCTTGGCGCTCGCGATCAGTAGGCAGGAGGTAGCATCAGGCGGCCGCCGCGGCGCCTTCGGCCGGATAGCCCGCTTCGGTGAGAACGGCACGCAGGTCCGCCTCGGTCGCGGATGATTCAACACGGACCTCACGCTTGGGCGGATCAGTCTCGATCTTCGCGGCGGCATCAACGCTTTGCAGCGCCTTGGTTACCGACTTGGCGCAACTGCCGCATGTCATGTTGGGAACGGTGAAGAGATACATGGAGGGCTCCTTGATTTGAGTCCTCTGGGAAATGGGGCTTTCCACCGTTGGAAGGTCAAGAGGCAAAGTTCAGAAACTATCTGCTTGACCTTGCCACTGTTGTAAGCCGCAAGCATCCGACATGCCAAGACCGCGATCCTCAAGCGCCACGGGCTCGTTTTAAGACCCCGGCATGATGGACTGGCGGTGGCATCGCCTCTCTCGATCATCTCCCGTCTCCATACAAATATTGAACAGTTGTTTATGTGTTCAAATGTTGTATAATCTGGCTGTGACCCGCTACGCGCGATACATCTCGTCATCGCGTGAATGCTCGACAATCGGAGAGGGACAATTGGCTTGCCTATGGTCCGTGAGCATATGATCCGGACGGCGGCCCTCGGATGAAGGAGACCGCCAAGTTCCCTGACTCCATCGAGTTTCGTCACCTTCGCTACTTCATAGCCGCTGCCGAACATGGCAGCTTCCGAAAGGCAGGGAGTTCGTTAGGTTTATCGCAATCGGCAATCAGCCGTTGCATCGCCGACCTCGAAGACAGGATGGGCGCGTCACTCTTTCACCGGCACGCATGGGGCGTATCGCAGACCTTTGCGGGGCAGCGTTTCCTTCATCGCGCGCGTCGGGCTATCAAGACGATAGACGAAGGCGCTCACGAAGTTGCCGCCGCAGGACGATCCGAGCAGGGACGAGTGCGGATCGGCATCTATTCGTCCATCGCTTCGGGCTTTTTGGCAAAGCTGCTGGCAAGCTATGGTCGGTCTCATAAAGACGTCAGGATCGAACTGATCGATGGCAATCCTGCCGAACACGTCGCGGCCATCCGCCAGTTCCGCCTCGACGTCGCCTTCTTGACCGGCGACCGGGAATGGCCCGGATGCGACCGGGCGCCTCTGTGGTCCGAGCGGGTTTTCGTTGTGCTGCCCGATCTCCACCCCCTGGCGGCTTTGGACGAGGTGATGTGGAGAGACCTCGCCGATGAGCCCTTCATCGTCAGCGAAGCTGCGCCGGGCCAGGAGATCCATGACCATCTGGTGCGGGAGTTGGCGGACCTCGGCCGGCATCCCGAAATCCAGGTTCAATCGGTCGGCCGGGACAATCTGTTGCCTCTGGTGGCGATCGGCCAGGGCCTTACGCTGGTAAGCGAGGCCATGACAGTGGCCGCGCTTCCAGACATCACATACCGGCCCATCGCCGGCGAGATGCTTCCATTTTCGGCGGTCTGGTCTCCGGCGAACGACAATCCCTCGTTCCGCAGGTTGCTCTCCATGGCAAAGGCGGCATCTGCCAAGGCCGCGAAGCTTAGGCAAGCGGCTTCGCAGATTGGGGCGAGCGACGTGCTTTTGCGAAGCCGCGATCCGTTGCCATAAACCTTTCGAGCATGGGAACGATCAGCCGGACAGGATCGGCAACAGGTTGCCCCGTCTCCCGTCCCAGCACCTCGGCATAGACGACAAGATCGCGATGAACGGTCGCGGGCAATTCCACTGTCACCTTCACCGGCTTGTCATCGGGCAGCGGCCCAAGCTTCAGTTTCGACATGATCAACCTCCTGCCGGTTCGAATACCAGATCGCGGGTGACGATGATCCTGACCGGGAACCCCGGGCGAATGGTCAGTGTCGGCGCGACCTGCAACTGACGCTGGACGATCTGCTGTCCGGCCTGGTTGATCGTGTCCACCGCGCCATCGCGGATCGCCTGGACCAGGCGGTCTTCGTCATCGGTGGCGAGGTCCGCGCCGATCGCGAGCAGCGTGGACAGACCCGCTGCGCGCATAAGATCCCACCAGTGGTAGTCGACGCCATCCTCGAGGCCGGCATAGCCGCTCGCATCCGCGCCCGGCAGACGTTCGAGAACGATGGACCGGCCTCCGGGAAGGATCAGGCGGTTCCAGACCAGCAGCACGCGGCGTTGGCCGAACGTCACACCGTCATCGTATTGGCCGATGATGCGGGTTCCTTGTGGGATCAGCAGCAGCGATCCGGTCGGGCTGTCATAGACATTCTCGGTGACCTGCGCGGTGATCTGCCCCGGGAGATCGGAGCGAATGCCGGTGACAAGCGCGGCGGGTATCACCGCTCCGGCCTGAAGGATGTACGGCGAGGCTGGCGGCTGAATGCGATCCGATGCGACGGTTTGCCGGTCCACCGGACCGTTGAGGAAAGAAGTATGCCGGCTGCCCTCGGGTTGTTCGGTGCCGCCCAGACCCGGAAGGTTCACGCCGACCCCGGCCGTCGTCGCCCTGCCAGATGCCGTCTGGAAAAAGACACCGCTCAGACGCGCGGTTTCCTCCTCTGCCCTGCGGCGCTCCGCTTCCGGATCGACGGTCGGGCCCACAATCGGCGGAGGGGTCACGGGCACTCCGCGCTCCTGCGCATCGAGGATCGGTCGCCCGAGGTCACCGGGCAGTGCGGGTCCCAGAACCGGGCCGGTATAGTCGGACGGCAGCCCTTCCAGGCCGTCCGCTGCCGGTCGGTTGTCTATGGAATAGAGTTCTCCACCTCCCGGCCCAGCCTCACGGGTCTGGAGCGCATAGATCAGCGCCCCCCCGATTCCCAACAGCGCGACCGCTCCGACACCGGCCAGAACCTTGCGCGACAGTCTGGTCACGCGGGGCGGATCGGGACGCAGACGCATCGGAGCCGCGGGATCGGTGTCACTCATGACGCCCCTCCCTTTCGCGCATCCCCCTCCGCCCGCGCATCCGCCTCGCGCTCCTCCATGCGCACGATCCGGACCACCTGCTGGCGGTCTCCTGCCCCCAGCCGGAGCTCCGCCGCACCGAAGAGGCGATCCACGATCAGCACGTTCCGGTGAATGCGGCTGTTGACGATCTGTGGTTCTCCGTCGGCGCCGAGCACGAAGAGCGGCGGCATCTCGCCCTGGGCGATACCAGCCGGGAAAACGACATAGACGCGGCGGCCGTCGTCGAAGACAGAAACCGGGCGCCAGGGCGGGCTTTCCCCCTGGATCTGCAAGCCGTAGCGATGATTGCGGGCAGAGGGCGCCGGAATGGTCGGCGCGGTTGCCACAGCCTGTCGCCCACCACGAGGCGCTGCCGGATAGGCCCAGGCAACCGAGGGCATGTAGAGCGCCTCGCGTGCACGCAGCTCGATCGTATACACCCGCCTGTCAGTGCTGATTACCAGGTTGGTCGAGATGTCGTCCCGCGTCGGTTTGACGAGGATGTGGACGCGGGCAGTGGATCCGGACCCGCTCTCCGTGTCGCCGATGATCCAGCGCGTGGTATCCCCCGCAGCGATCGGACCCGCGCCGGTCAGACGTTCGCCTGGCTCGAGTGCAATGTTGGTGATCTGACCGGGAGCGGCATAGACCTGATAGAGCGCGCCTTCCGACCAAGGGTAGATCTGGATCGCATTGTAGTAGCCCTCGCGGCGCGGCTCGACCCGGGCGGCGGCATTGGCGTTTTCGATACGTCCGGTCGGTGTGCCTGCCGCCGCTCCGCCATGCGCCACTATCCAGACGGGCGGCGTATGCAGCGGCCGAGGGCGTTTCTCGGTGACCGAGACAGGTGGAGTGGGCAACGGCGGCACGGACTCGTCGTAGCTGAATTCCGGTACCGGGTTACTGGCGCACCCCGCCAGCATGGATGCGGAAAGCAACAAGGCCACCAACATCGGCGTCCTGATGTCCGGAGACCTGATTGCATGAAGATGCTGTTCAGTCATTGGCCCATCTCCCGCGACCAGGAGATCGCATTGACATAGATTCCGAGGGGATTGGCGCGCAGGCGCTCGGCGCTGCGCGGGGTCTGGATCACGACGGTCAGGATCGCGGTCCATCGCTCGGTCGTGGAAAGCTGGCCGTTCTCGTAGTGGCGCTCGGTCCAGGCGACGCGGAACGATCCCGGTGAGGCCCGGATGACAGAGGACACCTCGACAGCGATCTGTTGGCGACCGACGCGGGTGAACGGGTCGTTGGCGCGGGCGAAGTCGTTAAGTGCTGCCGCGCCACGGTCCGTAGTGAACTCATAGGCGCGCAGCCAGTTTTGCCGCACGATGATCGGGTCAGCGGGGATGGAACGAACCTGTTCGATGAAACGGCCAAGATGGAAGGCGATCTGCGGATCGGTGGGCTCGTAGTCGGCCGAGGCCGGCGCGACAGCCTGGGCCTCGCCGAGCGCGTCGACCTGAACGACCCAGGGTACGACGGTACCACGCGCAGATTGCCAGACCAGGGCGCCAGCAAAGCCCGCCGCTAGGATCAGGCTGGCGAAGGCCATGTAGCGCCAGTTGCGGGCCTGGACGCGGGCGGAGCCGATACGCTCGTCCCAGACCTGCGCGGCCCTCTGATAGGGCGTCTCTGGCTGAGGTGTCTTGCCATAATGGGTGGCGGAGCGCCTGAAGAGGTTCATGAGCGATCCCTTTCGGAGAGATTGACGGAGGAGCCCGAGCCGTGGCTGTCGCCCGACCGGACGGCATGGGCCGCAGCGCGCACGCCATGGCTCACGGCGTGGCTATGGCGCATGCGCTTCGCCCAGGCTGGCGGGCCATCGGCGAAGGACGGGCCGGAGCTGCCAGGCTCGGATGCCGCGCTGCCGACCGTGCCCATCGAGGTGGTTCCGCCCGTCGCCGCAACACCGCCCTTGACGCCCTCGGCGTAGCTGGACTGGATCCCGCCAGCCGCGCGAGAGGACGCCTTCTTGAGCGGTGATGCCGCGGCAGCGGCCCCGGCGCGCGCCACACCAGCCATCCCGCCGGGGAGACCACCTCCGCCCATCGAGCCAAGCGTGTAGGCGCTCGAGGCAGCACCCGCCGCGGAGGCGCCGCCACGTGCCAGGGCGGCGCCTCCGGAGAGTGCAGATCCAGCTCCGCGTGCTGCGAGCATGGTTGCCCCTCCGGCCCCGATCGCAGCGCCACCAGCGGCAAGGCCGGTGCCTATGGCCGCCCCCGCGCTGAGTTGGGGCCCGCCGGACACCAGACCTGAGGCGATGCCGGGGCCGAAGATTCCGAGGCCCAGCAGAGACAGGGCGGCCAGAACAATCGCCATGGCGTCATCGATGGTCGGCGTCACGCCGCCGAAACCTGCGGTGAACTGGCCGAAGAGCGTCGATCCGATGCCGATGATCACGGCGAGGACCAGAACCTTGATGCCGGACGAAATGACGTTGCCCAGCACGCGCTCGGCCATGAAGGCGGTCTTGCCGAAGAGGCCGAAGGGGATCAGCACGAAGCCCGCGAGGGTCGTGAGTTTGAACTCGATCAGGGTAACGAAGAGCTGCACCGCGAGGATGAAGAAGGCGAGGATCACCAGCGCCCAGGCGAAGAACAGGCAGAGGATCTGGACGAGATTCTCAAAGACCGCGACCCAGCCCATCAGATCGGAGATGCTTTCGAGCAGCGGTCGCCCGGCCTCTAGCCCGGTCTGGGCCACGCGGCCAGGGCGCAGAAGATCTGCGGCGGAAAACCCGGTGCCCGAGGCCATCAGACCGAGGCCCGCGAAGCTCTCGAAGACGATCCGGGCGAGGTTGTTCCAGTTGGAGATGATATAGGCGAAGACCCCGGCAAAGAGCGTCTTCTTCACCAGCCGGGCGATGATGTCGTCATCGGCGCCCCAGGCCCAGAACAGGGCCGCCAGCGTCACGTCGATGACGATCAGCGTGGTGGCGATGAAGGCGACCTCGCCGCCAAGCAGCCCAAACCCGCTGTCGATGTAGCTGGTGAAGATGCCCAGAAAGTTGTCGATGACGCCGGTTCCACCCATGGCTCAGTGATCTCCCGAATGCTGCGGCGCGTCAGATGCAGGCGTCCGACCGAGGAACCGGTCACGGTTCTCAGCCCAGGCGGCGAGGCAATCGGCATCGCTGGAAGCGGCCTCGCCAAGCTGCTGGCACCGGCGCAGCGTCGCGCGGAGAGGATCGGCAGACGGCTGGAGCGCGGGCGCACTGCTGGCCGACACGGGAGCTTCCTCGCGTGTCATCTCGATCACCGTGGCTGTGATCGCGATCGCTACGAATACGATGGCCGCGATCCGGGCCAGCACCTTCCCCTCCATCGTCTCCCCTCCCGGCCTCAGTTGAACATTTGCGCGTTGCCTGGCTGGTAGCCCGAGCCCGGCGTCAGGAAGCGCTCGCGCTGGATGCGGCCCTGTTCAGCAGCGGTGGCGCGCTCGGCCTCAGTCAGCGCGTTGGCGCGGCCGTTTGCCGAGATCACCGCGATCAGATCTGAGAGCTGCTGCGATTGCAGCGCGAGGAGCTGGTTGCCCGCCTGCGTGGCCTGCAGAGCACCGACCGCGTTCTGGCTCTGCCCCACGAGCGCGGACATCTCGGCGCCATTGGCTTCGATATTGCCAACGACTCCGGCCTGCACGCGCATGGCATCCTGCAGGCCAACGACGGTGTTCTCCCAACGGGACCGGGCTTCGGCGATCAGTTGCTGGTCGGTCGCCGTCAGGGAAAGGTTGCCATAGTCCTGCTGGAACATCTGGTCGATGCTCTGCACGTCGAAGGCGATGTTCTGCGCCTGCGCCAGGAGCTGCTGCGTGCGGCTGACGTTCTGCTGGATCTGCTGGAGCGCGGAATACGGCAGGTTGGCGAGATTGCGCGCCTGGTTGATCAGCATCTGCGCTTCGTTCTGGAGCTGTGCGATCTGGTTGTTGATCTGCTCCAGAGCCCGCGCTGCGGTCAGGAGATTTTCCGCGTGGTTGGTCGGGTCGTAGACGATGAAAGGTCCCCCGCCGATGCCGAAGAGCGCGTGTGCGGGCGGCGCTGCGATGGGCGACATGGCCATGGGCATCGCCAGCGCCAGGGCGAACAGCGACGGGCCGGCGAACCGAAACGTAATCTTGCGTGTCATGGTGTGACTTCCTCTTCTTCAAGGTCGATGTCGGCGTCCTCAACAACAGCAGTGGCCGGAAAGGCCCCGTCCGCGTCGATGGAGAGATTGGTGAGGTCGGGGATCAGCTCGGCGGCCCAATCGAGGCCATGCGCCTTCAGCCAGGCGGCGAGGAAGCCGTCTTGGCCGTGTCCGGCGCAGATCTCGGCAATCAGCGCCTGGGCCGATTTGGACGACGCCGCGCAGAGGGCCAGACCGACGTCGCTGAGGCCCAGCTCGAACAGCCGGTTGCCACGCCGCGACTGACAGTAGTAGTCGCGCTTGGGCGTGGCCCGCGCGAGGATCTCGATCTGCCGGTCATTGAGGCCGAAGCGACGATAGATAGCGGTGATCTGCGGCTCGATCGCCCGCTCGTTCGGCAGCAGGAGCCGTGTCGGGCAGCTTTCGATGATCGCCGGCGCGATGGAACTGCCGTCGATGTCGCTGAGGCTCTGCGTCGCGAAGATCACTGAAGCATTCTTCTTTCTCAGCGTCTTCAGCCATTCGCGGAGCTGCTCCGCGAAGGCATCGTCATCAAGGGCCAGCCAGCCCTCGTCGATGATGAGCAGCGTGGGGCGTCCATCAAGCCGATCACCGATCCGGTGGAACAGGTATGAAAGGACGGCGGGCGCCGCGCCGGTTCCCACCAGCCCCTCGATCTCGAAAGCCTGCACATCCGCCGATCCCAACTGTTCGGTCTCGGCATCGAGCAGCCGGCCATAGGGTCCACCCACGCAGTATGCGCGAAGCGCCTGCTTCAGTTCGTTGGACTGCAGCAGGACCGCGAGGCCGGTCATGGTCCGCTCGCCCACAGGGGCCGAGGCCAGCGAGGTCAGCGCGGTCCAGATATGTTCCTTCACATCCGGAGTGATCTGGATGTTCTCGCGCGTCAGGATGGCGACGATCCAGTCGGCCGCCCAGGCGCGCTCCGACGTCTCGTGAATGCGGGCCAGCGGCTGTAGCGAGACGGAACTCTCGTCCGCCTCGGTCAGCTCTCCGCCGAGGTCGTGCCAGTCGCCTCCCATGGCGAGCGAAGCGGCGCGGATCGAGCCGCCGAAGTCGAAGGCGAAGACCTGGCTGCGCGGATACCGGCGGAACTGAAGCGCCATCAGTGCCAGCAGCACGGACTTTCCCGCGCCGGTCGGGCCGACGACGAGGGTGTGACCGACATCCCCGACATGGAGAGAAAACCGGAACGGGGTGGAGCCTTCGGTCCTGGCGTAGAGCAACGGAGCGTCGCCGAAATACTCATCCTGTTCCGGCCCCGCCCAGACCGCCGAGAGCGGGATCATATGGGCGAGATTCAATGTGCTGATCGGTGGCTGCCGGACATTGGCATAGGCATGGCCGGGCAGACTTCCGAGCCAGGCATCGACGGCGTTGACCGTCTCGACCATGACGGTGAAATCGCGGGACTGGACGATCTTCTCGACCAGCCGCAGTTTCTCGTCAGCGCGGCGGACGTCCTCGTCCCAGACAGTGATCGTGGCCGTGACATAGGCCATGCCAGCCAGATCCGCGCCGAGTTCCTGCAAGGCCATATCTGCGTCAGCGGCCTTGTTCGCCGCGTCTGTATCAACCAGCGCGGATTGCTCGTTGGTCATCACCTCCTTGAGGATCGCGGCGATGCTCTTGCGTTTGGCAAACCACTGACGGCGTATCCGCGTCAGCAGCTTGGTTGCGTCCAGCTTGTCCATGAGAATGGCCCGGGTCGACCAGCGATAGGGAAAGGCCAGCCGATTCAACTCGTCGAGCAGGCCCGGGGTCGTGGCGCCGGGATAGCCGGTGATCGTCAGGACGCGGAGATGGTGATTGCCCAGGCGCGGCTCCAGGCCGCCGGCCAGCGGCTGGTCAGGCAAGAGCGCGTCGAGATAGACCGGCACCTCGGGCACGCGCACGCGGTGCCGGTTGGTCGAAATCGTCGAATGCAGGTAGGTCAGCGTAGCGGCGTCATCGAGCCAGTGGCAGTCCGGCATGAAGCCGTCGAGCAGCGCCAGCACGCGATCGGCGCGGTCGATGAAGCCGCGCACCTGTTCCCAAGGGTTCACACCCGAGGTCTCGCGGCCCTCGTAGAGCCAGGACTCCGAACGCGCCGCGTCCTCGGCAGGCGGAAGCCAGAGGAGCGTCAGGAAATAGCCGGAGACGAAATGGCTCCCCTCCTCCTCGAAACCGGCCTTGCGCTCGGCATCGACCAGCGCCGATGCCGCATCCGGGAAGGTGCTCACCGGATAGGTCGCGGCCTCAGAGCGCTGTGCTTCCACAAAGATCGCCCACCCGGAACCGAGGCGACGGAAAGCGTTGTTCAGCCGGCCGGCGACCGCGACCAGTTCGGCCGCGACGGCGCTGTCGAGATCGGGCCCCCGAAACTTCGCCGTCCTCTGAAACGAGCCGTCCTTGTTGAGGACCACGCCCTCCCCGACCAGCGCCACCCAGGGCAGGTAGTCGGCGAGGCGCGAGGCGGTGCGGCGGTATTCAGCAAGATTCATCATGGGGGTTCACACCGAGAGATAACCGGGAATGCGCAAATGGCGGCGCGCGACCTCGACGAAGAGCGGATCGCGCCTGGCCGCCCAGACAGCTGCGATGTGGCCAACGGCCCAGATCAGGATTCCGACCAGCCAGAGCTGAAGCCCGAGGCCGACCGCACCGGCGAGCGTGCCATTCAGGATGGCAACCGAGCGCGGTGCGCCGCCGAGGAGGATCGGCTCGGTCAGCGCGCGGTGGACCGGAACGCTGAACCCCGGAACTGCGTCGAGGACCTCGAAACTCACCGCCATCAGATCAGCGCTCCGCCACCAAAGCTGAAGAAGCTCAGGAAGAAGGACGAGGCCGCAAAGGCGATGGAGATGCCGAACACGATCTGGATCAGGCGCCGGAATCCGCCGCCGGTATCGCCGAAGGCCAGTGTCAGACCGGTGACGATGATGATGATCACCGCCACGATCTTGGCCACCGGCCCCTCGACGGAGTCGAGGATGGATTGCAGCGGCGCTTCCCAGGGCATGGAAGAACCGGAGGCATGAGCGACCGGGGCGATGAACAGGCTGACATAGGTGGCGGTGGCCGCGGTGGCGATGTGCTGGCGGATGCGCAGGGCGTGACGGATCATTCGAGGTCTCCTGGTTCGTGAGTGGTGGGTTCTGAAATGAAAGGTGAAATCCGGTAGTCGCCCTCCGGCCCCAGGCCCTCGACGCGGGCAAGTTCGGCCAGACGATGCGCGGAACCGCGCCCGGCCAGGACGGCCACGAGATCGATGGTCTCCGCGATCATGGCCCGCGGCACAGTGACGACGGCTTCCTGGATGAGTTGCTCGAGACGACGCAGCGCGCCGATCCCGGTACCGGCATGGATGGTGCCGATGCCGCCGGGATGGCCGGTGCCCCAGGCTTTGAGCAGGTCAAGCGCCTCGGCGCCACGCACCTCACCGATCGGAATACGATCGGGGCGCAGGCGCAGCGAGGACCGGACCAGATCGGACAGGCTGGCAACACCGTCCTTGGTGCGCATCGCCACGAGGTTCGACGCGGCGCATTGAAGCTCTCGGGTGTCCTCGATGATCACGACGCGATCGGAGGTCTTGGCCACCTCGGCGAGCAGTGCATTGGTCAGCGTGGTCTTGCCGGTCGAGGTACCCCCCGCCACCAGGATATTGGCACGGGTCGCAACCGCCTGGCGCAGCGCCTCGGCCTGCATAAAGGTCATGGTTCCGGCGATGACATAATCTTCGAGGGTGAAGACGGCGACGGCGGGTTTGCGGATGGCGAACGTCGGCGCCGCGACCACGGGAGGCAACAGCCCCTCGAAGCGCTCGCCGGTTTCCGGCAGTTCCGCGGAAACGCGCGGGGACAGGCTATGAACTTCGACGCCGACATGGTGCGCGACCAGTCGAACGATGCGCTCGCCGTCTGCTGCGCTCAGCATCTTGCCGCTGTCGGCCAGCCCCTCGGAAAGTCGGTCGACCCAGAGCCGCCCATCGGGGTTGAGCATCACCTCGACGGTCATGGGGTCGTCCAGAAACCCGGCGATCGCCGGCCCGAGCGCGGTGCGCAGCATCCGCGCGCCTCTCCGGATCACCTCTGGTCTCTGATCAGTCTTTCCCATGCCGGCCCCGTTCCCTTGCGGGCGCCTCCAACAGGCCGCCCTGGATCGGGGTCGATTAAGAAAGCCGTAAATGCCTACAGCTCAACAGGTTTCCGAGGGGGTAGTAGCGTGGCGTGTAAAGACAGGAAAACGGCGACTTTGCCTCCAGATCCACTTCAGAAGGAAGGCGTCGTGGCAACCGTCATGCGAACTTGGTGGTTTCGGGCGTATTTTGTTGAAAAACTCGCGCTTGATCGAAGGGCCGTCGGCTGATTCAATTCCTGAAGAGGGTGGGAGGATCGGCGATGATGGGACCGCGGCAGGAGGCGCAACCGGCGCTGTTCTACGAGTTCTCGCTTGAGGATCATGTTCCGCAGAACCACCTGCTGCGCTCCATTGATCGGTTCGTCGACCTGTCCGGGATCCGCACCTACCTTGCCGATTTCTACAGCCACACCGGTCGGCCTTCGGTCGATCCCGAGCTGCTAATCCGGATGCTTCTGGTGGGCTATTGCTTCGGCATCCGGTCAGAACGGCGGCTCTGCGAGGAGGTGCATCTGAACCTTGCCTACCGGTGGTTTTGCCGCCTCGACCTTAGCGATCGCGTCCCGGATCACTCGACATTTTCCAAGAGCCGGCATGGACGGTTCCGCGACAGCGAACTGCTGCGGCACCTGTTTGAGACCACGGTGGCCCGCTGTATCGAAGAGGGCTTGGTCAGCGGCCAGCGCATGGCCATCGACGCCAGTCTGATTGAGGCCGATGCCAACAAGCAGAACTCGACACCAAAGGAAGAGTGGGATCCGGCGCAGGTCGATCCGGACGACGCGCCCCGCGCTGTGCGTGAGTATCTCGCCACCCTGGATGAGGCGGCGTTCGGTGCCGCCAGCGAGGTGCAGCCCAAGTTCACGTCGCATTCCGACCCGGCCAGCCAATGGACGGCCGCCCGTAAGGGACCGGCATTCTTCAGCTATTCCGACAATTACCTGATCGACACGGACCACGGCGTCATCGTGGATGTTGAAGCGACGCGGTCCAACCGGCAAGCCGAAGTCGGTTCAACCAAGACCATGTTGGGGCGCGTCAAAGCCAGGTTCGACCTCCATCCCGAGCGTCTGATTGCAGACGCCGCCTACGGAACCGCTCCAATGCTGGGCTGGTTGGTCGACCGCAAAATCGCGCCCCACATTCCTGTCCTCGACAAGTCTGGACGCAGCGATGGCACCTGGACCCGCGCCGACTTCGAGTGGGACGCTGCAAACGACCAATACCTCTGCCCCGAGGGGCACGAGCTGAAGCAATTCCGCCGGAACTATTCCGACCCGAACCGGGGGCCGACAGGCAAGGGAACAGCGCGCTATCGGGCGCTGAAAGAGGTCTGCCAGGCCTGTCCATCCAAGGCAAAGTGCTGCCCCAACGCGGATGCGCGCAAGATCACCCGTGAATAACATGAGGATGCCCGGCAGGTCGCCCGCGACATCGCCAAAACCGAGCAATACGTCATCTCGATGAAGCTGAGGAAGAAGGTCGAGATGCTCTTCGCCCACCTCAAACGGATCTTGGGCCTGAACCGGCTCCGATTACGTGGCCCATGCGGCGCAAATGACGAATTCCTCCTGGCCGCAACCGCCCAAAACCTCCGCAAGATGGCCAAGCTCCTTCCTGCACCGCAGCAACCGCGAAAAGCCTGACAGGAAAGGCGCTCGCGCTCAAATCTGGGCGCCGCATTCTGCGCCAGCAAACGGGTGTTTTTCCACAGAATCGGCGGAGAGCCGACCTTCGCTGCGTGACGCATGAATGGCTGCTCCGGTGTGTCAGCTGGCGTCCTTGAACACCTGGTAATCGCCGCGGACCTGAACCCGGACAGTCACATCCGAATTATCGCGGTTGTGCCAGAACCAGCCGTGGTCGCCGTCGAACTCGGCGGTGAACTCGCCTTCCTCACCGGTCGAGCCGCGGCCCTTTTCGTAGGTGACGGAGTTGCCGCCGCCGTGTCCGTGCAGGTCGAAGTTCACCCGGCCGCCTTCGACGGTCATCAGGTATTGCGCGGTCTGGCCCTCGGTCATCTCCATTTTCCATTCGGCCGTGTCGCCGGGCGCGAGCGTGAAGGTCGTTTCATCGCGCCAGACCGGTGCCTCCTGCGCGGCGGCGCTGCTGACGAAAAGCCCGGCCAGATCGGACCAGAGGCTGGAGCGGGGCTCAATCGCGCTCATCTCGTCGAGGCGCTTTTCCTCGGCCAGCTCCTGCTTGATCTCGCCCATCTCGGTCAGGCCAAGGAGGCCGCCGACGCGGGTCGGGTCGATGCCGTATTCCGCAGGCAGGACGACGGTCACCAAGATGGCGACAGCCGAGGCAGCGGCGATGCCCGTCGACTTCAGCAGCTGGCGGCTGGTGGGCAGGTCTTCGAGGGCGGGTTTCTGTGCGTTGTGCATGTCTGTCTCCGTAAGATCAGGACGTGAGGAAGAGGCCGGTCAGCTGATACCCCATGAGGATGAACCCCATGGACATCATCACGACGTTGGCCGTGTAGGCGTGGCGCCAGAACGACGGCTGGCGGCGCCACCAGCCCATGGCGATCAGGATCACGGCCAGCGCCATGATCTGCCCCAGTTCGACGCCGACATTGAACGCCAGCAGGTTCGGCACCAGGCCCTCCGAGGCGATGTCGTAATCGAGGATCTTGGTTGCCAGGCCGAGGCCGTGGAAGAAGCCGAAGATCAGCGTGGCGGCTTTGGTGTTGGGCTGGACACCGAACCAGCGTTGGAAGGCGCCGAGGTTGTCGAGCGCCTTGTAGACCACCGACAGGCCGATGATGGCGTCGATGAAATAGGCGTTCACGCCCCAGCCGAAATAGACGCCCAGCAACATGGTCGTCGAATGGCCGAGCGCAAAGAGGCTGACGTAGATGGCGACGTGCTGCATCCGGTAGAGGAAGAACACGACGCCCAGCAGGAACAGGATGTGGTCATATCCGGTCACCATGTGCTTGGCGCCGAGATACATGAACGGAATGATGTTCACGCCCCAGATTTCCTGGATATAGCCCGCGTCCCCTTCGGTGACGTTATGGGCCATGGCCTGCGTGGCGCAGAGGGCGAGAAGAATGAAGGTCAGGGCTGTGACGCCGCGCTTGTGGGCACGCGCCGCAACCCGCGAGGGTGCGATCATGGAAAGATCTCCGATGTGAATTGCGTCAGGACGAGATGGGCCAAAGGCCCGGCGTCAGGCGCGCGGAGGTCGTTCGTGCGGTGCTCTGGGGGTCGATCGCCAATCGGCAGGTCGCAGGCTGTCGATGTCGGTTTCCGCGGTGATCCAGTGCAGTCCCGGCAGGTCGATCAGGACAGCGGTGCTGTGGTCGTGATCCGCCTTGTCGTGGCCGTGGCCATGCATCGCCCAGGCGAGATCTTCTTCCAGACCATGGCTGTGGCCATGCTCTTCGATCATTCGGGCGTGTTCGGACAGGACATCGAGGATGGCAGGTGTGTGCGCCGTGGCGGGCTGGATCGTCCAGACGATCAACGTCAGGCACAGCAGAGCCGCCATGCCGTTCCGCAAGATCGTCAGGAAAGTCTGTGCCCGCTTCATCCGCCTGCCGTTGTCGCCTGCTCAGGCGCTTGATGCGCCATCTTGATTTATCCCCCGGGGGAGGTTATGGCTACCCTATGTCATCCGAACATCGCCATGCAAGTCATCCGAAGATCGTCACGCGGCTGAAACGCGCCGAGGGGCATCTGCGCGCGGTTACTGCCATGATCGAGGAGGGCAAGCCCTGTCTCGATGTCGCGCAGCAGTTGCAGGCGGTCGAAAGCGCGATCCGCAATGCCAAGCAGGCGCTGATCCACGACCACATGGACCATTGCCTGACCGACGCAGAGACGGATCGCGACGAACTGAAGGCCATCTCCCGCTTACTCTGAGGCTTCCCATGCTGAGCATCCTTGCCGACCGCACTTACAGACATCTCTTCTTGGCGCAGATTGTTGCTCTGTTGGGCACGGGGCTGGCGACCGTCGCCCTCGGGCTGCTGGCCTATGACCTGGCCGGAGAGAATGCGGCCATGGTGCTGGGCACCGTCTTCACGATCAAGATGGTGGCCTATGTGGGCGTGGCCCCGGTGGCCGGCGCCTTCGCCGACCGCGTGAACCGGCGGGTGCTGCTGGTGGCGCTTGACCTCGTGCGGGCTGGCTGCGCGCTGGCACTGCCCTTCGTGAGCGAGGTATGGCAGGTCTACGGGCTGATCTTCCTGCTCCAGTCGGCCTCGGCGGCCTTCACGCCGACCTTCCAGGCGACCATCCCGGACGTGCTGCCGGAAGAGGAACGCTATACCCGCGCCCTGTCGCTGTCGCGCCTCGCCTATGACCTTGAGAACATCGTCAGCCCGACCCTCGCGGCCCTGCTGCTGACGGTCATGAGCTACAACAGCCTGTTCCTCGGCACCGTCGTCGGTTTCCTCGGCTCGGCCCTGCTGGTCGTGTCGGTCCTGCTGCCGAGCCCCAAGGCCACTGCGCCGCGCGGCATCTACGACCGCACCACCCGCGGCATCCGCATCTACCTTGCCACCCCGCGCCTTCGTGGGCTGCTGGCGCTGAACATGGCGGTCGCGGCGGCGGGGGCGATGGTGCTGGTGAACTCGGTCATCCTCGTGCGGGGGATGCTGGGGCTGTCCGAGGTGGCGCTGGCCTGGACGATGTTCGCCTTCGGCTTCGGATCGATGATCGCGGCCTTCGTGTTGCCGCGGGTCCTTGACCGGATGGCGGACCGCCCGGTCATGCTGGCCGGCGCGGGAGTCATGGTCGCGGTGCTGCTGGCACTTGCGGCGGCGATGCTGGCGCTTGGCCTGACCTGGCCCATGCTCATGGTGGCATGGCTGGCCGTGGGCTTCGGCTATTCGGCCGTGTTGACGCCGTCGAGCCGGTTGCTGCGCCGCTCGGCTCATGCCGAGGATCGCCCCGCCGTCTTCGCCGCCCAGTTCGCACTGTCCCACGCCTGCTGGCTGCTGTGCTACCCGCTGGCCGGCTGGCTGATGACCCGGTTCGGAGCAGTCACCGCTCTGCTTGTCCTGGCTCTGGTTGCAGCCCTCGGGATCATCATCGCCCTGCGGCTCTGGCCCGCCAGCGATACGGCTGAGGTCGAGCATACACACGACAACCTTCTGCCGGATCACCCGCACTTGCAGGGGCATCGGACCCACAGCCATGCTCTGGTCATCGACGATCAACACCCGAAATGGGGCACGAGTTTCTGAGCGACAGAGCGGACGGATTGAGTAGACCTCGCCAATGACGGCTATGGGCCGATCAACCCGGACACGGTGATCACGGCTACAGTTCCGACGTCTGCGGCTGAGACAGGTGACATCCTTTCAGCTACCTGAGCCCCCCGTCCACATCCTCCGACACCTCCTGCCGCAGCTTCGGCCCCTGTGCGAGGCGCCGACCGAGAGCTGAGATAAACGCCTCGTAGCGCTCCCCAGCCTTTGCCCGCGCCGCTTTGGCCGCGGGTTCCGGCAGAGCCGGTGTTGTCGCAAGCCAGAAACGGATGAACACCGCCAGGCTTTCGACGGAGATCCCGACATCGCGTTCCAGCCGGGTGATCCGCCTGTCGATTTGATCCAGGCGCCTGGCCAGAACCGCCTCGCGGCGCTCTGCGTCATCCGGGGAGAGAAAGGATGCGATCGCTGCCTCGGCCACCATCGATTGGGATCGATCACGCCGGGCGGCAAACTCCGCCAGCATCTGCATGACCTCAGGATCGAGGTAGACCGAAATCTTCGTCTTCTTGCGGCTGGTGGTCATGATCAAAGCTCCATGCCATCATCGGGATTGAGGGAGATCTGACGTGCAACACCACGCATCTGCTGCATGACACTGCGGTTACGGACGGCGCCATCCTCCTCATCCTCGGGTGGGTCGAATTCAAACTCGTTCTCGAGAAGCGTCTGCTTGTCGACCGGCTGAGGCTGCGCCAGCTCCGGCTGAAGACGGCGCTCTGACGCTGTCGGGTCCTCATCCTCCGGTCCCGTCTCGGAGACTGGCTCCAGCTCGACGTCCTGCGTTGGTACGGCCAGACCGCTCCAGTCATCCTTCCCCGAGGCGCCCACCTCCACCAAGTCGGGTGGCGGCAAGACCCGTTCGGTAAACCGCGAATCTTCGTAATACCGTGCTTTCGTCGCGCGGATCGGCGGAGTGCCTGCCACCATGACAATCTCTTCTGAAGGCGGCAGCTGCATGATTTCTCCGGGGGTGAGCAAGGCCCGCGCGGTTTCCGACCGGGACACCATGAGATGGCTGAGCCAGGGCGCCAGACGGTGCCCGGCATAGTTTTTCATCGCCTTCATCTCGGTTGCCGTGCCAAGAGCATCAGAAACCCGTTTGGCCGTACGCTCATCATTGGTCGCGAAGCTCACCCGGACGTGGCAATTGTCGAGGATCGAATTATTCGGGCCGTAGGCCTTCTCGATCTGGTTCAACGACTGGGCGATGAGGAAGCTCTTCAGCCCGTAGCCCGCCATGAAGGCCAGCGCGCTCTCGAAGAAATCCAACCGGCCGAGCGCCGGGAACTCATCAAGCATCAGCAGCAGCCGATGCCGGTCATCCTTGCCCTGCAGGTCTTCGGTCAGGCGTCGGCCGACCTGGTTGAGGATCAGGCGGATGAGCGGCTTGGTGCGATTGATGTCAGATGGCGGCACCACGAGATACAGCGTGACAGGTCGCGCTCCCCCGACAATGTCGCCGATCCGCCAGTCGCAGCGGCGCGTGACCTGGGCGACGACAGGGTCGCGATAGAGGCCAAGGAAAGACATCGCCGTCGACAGCACACCGGAGCGTTCATTCTCGGATTTGTTGAGCAATTCGCGGGCGGCACTGGCGACCACGGGATGCGGCCCCGCCCCGCCCAGATGTGACGTCCGCATCATCGCGCGGAGTGTGGACTCCACGGGACGCTGCGGGTCGGACAGGAAGTTGGCAACACCGGCCAGCGTCTTGTCCTTCTCGGCATAGAGGACGTGCAGGATCGCACCGACGAGCAGGCTGTGGCTGGTCTTCTCCCAGTGGTTTCGCCGCTCCAGACTTCCCTCGGGATCGACGAGAATATCCGCGATATTCTGGACATCGCGAACCTCCCATTCCCCGCAACGCACTTCCAGCAGCGGGTTGTAGGCCGAAGAGTTCGGATTGGTCGGATCGAACAGCAGGACCCGACCGTGCCGGGCCCGGAACCCGGCGGTCAACTGCCAGTTCTCGCCCTTGATGTCATGAACGATGGCCGAGCCGGGCCAAGTGAGAAGAGTGGGCACGACCAGCCCTACGCCCTTGCCGGAGCGCGTCGGTGCGAAGCAGAGCACATGCTCCGGCCCATCGTGGCGCAGGTATTCCCGGTCATAGCGACCGAGGACCACGCCATCCGGATCAAGAAGTCCGGCCGCCTTCACCTCGCCCATCTCCGCCCATCGGGCAGATCCATAGGTCGCGACGTTGCGGGCCTCGCGGGCGCGCCAGACCGACATAGCGATGGCCACCCCGATAGCAATGAAGCCCCCCGAGGCGGCGATGATCCCACCTGTCGCAAAGACCGGTGGCGCGTAGGCCTCATAGAAATACCACCACCAGAAGATGGCGGGAGGATAGTAGACGGGCGTCCCGAACAGCACGAACCAGGGCGGGCCCAGCTGTGCCTGATAGCCGAGGCTCGCGGCCACGTATTGCGTCGCGCCCCAGGTGGTGGCCAGAATGATGAGGAAGACGATGGAGATCTGCCCCCAAAGGATTTTTGTTGCGGACATGACTGTCGCTCCTTTCCTGTGTTTTGATCAGAGGCCAAGACCGAGCTTGCGGCCGAAGTCCCAATCGACCCCGCCGTCTCCGCGCGCGACGCCGGTAACGTCCCGTCCGAGGTGTTTTTCGAGGGAAGGGGACCAGGGCACCAGCTGGAAGCCGAGCGCGCCGTCAGCTCCATAGCCCTCGATCATTGCAAAGCGCCCCGAAGCCAGCGCGAGACGCTGGCGATATAGGCCGCTGACGTAGTCGCCCGCTTCCGCCTTGTTGAACGGCAACCCGGTCTCCCCCGAGAGCTGCGCGCCAACCGCCTGCAGCTCCCGGTCGCGCAAGGTTCCGAGCAGGCGCCGGGCAAAGACCACTCTGCCGCCCCGCTGCTCGGCCAGCCCCTCCGAGGTCAAATGATCGCCCCGGGCGTCCAGGGCCTGCCGGACCTCGGCACCAAAGCCCTGGTCCGACAGCGCAAGCGGTTCCCGCGCGATGGCCTGCCGGTCGAGCCAGGTCGCCCCGGGCGCGATCACCTGCGCAGCGAGGTCCAGGTCTGACCGAACCGCCAGTGCGACACGACGCTGGCCGCGCGCATCGTCATAGGTGCGGAGTTCCACGATCGAGCCGGCGGCGCTGTCACCGGCAGCGTCGAGATGGGGCAGACGGACATGGTGGCTCCGGCCATCGACACCATCGACGACGGCATAGGCTGTCCCCTTCAGCTCGTCATCGAGACCCCGCTGGACCAGACGACCGATGACGGGAACATCGAGCCTCTCCGCGGCAAGCACAAAGCTCGAGGCCCCGCGCTCGATCCCCCGGTCCGTCAGGGCACGATGCATCCGCTTGATGATGTCGCCACGCTCCCCCATCTCGCGCAGGACTGCCTCGGCATCGTCCCTGATGTGCCATTGCGACTGTCCGATCTGGTCGGCGACGCCGAGCATTTCCAGCCGGCGCAACCGCCCGACCTTCAGTGTGTGAAACGCATCCGGCTGCCGATCCGCATCCGGCGCCATGTCGAGGATGCGCGAACGCCCTGCATCCCGCAGCAACTGACGGTCGAGCTGCGTCCAGCGCTCGGCCCCGATCTGTCGCTCAAGTGTCCGGCGGATGTCGAGATCGCTACGTGGGCCCAGTTCCTGGGTGATGAGATCCCGTGCCCTGTCCCGCATGCCCTCCTTGATGTAGTCCCGCGAGATCACGAGATCCTGGCCGTCGTCGCGCGTACCCCGAACGATCAGATGGACATGCGGATGGGCGGTGTTCCAGTGATCGACGCCGACCCAGTCAAGAGATGTGCCGAGATCCTGCTCCATCCGCCGGACGAGATCGCGGGTGAAGGATTGCAGGTCGGACATGTCCGGCGCGTCGTCGGGTGAGACGATGAAACGGAAATGATGACGGTCATCGCGACACCGCCCGGCAAAGGCCCGGCCATCGGCATCCTCCGTTCCGGGCCCGAAGAGCCTGGCCTTCTCCCCGTCCCGGGTCACGCCGTCCCGGCGCAGGTAATCGAGGTGGGCTCCGAGGGGCGCGGATTTCCCGCTGTGCCGGACCACACGCGCCTTGACCACCGCGCCGCGTGTGCGGGCGGTGATGAGGCGGTTGGCCTGAATGCTGGCACGCTGACCGCGCCCGAATCTGGACCGATTGCCCGTGGTGACGCGCCCGGCCCGCGAGACGCCACCGCCGGCCTTTTTCGCGGCAGCCAGAGCCTGTGCGATGAAGGGCCGGGCCTGCTGCGCCCGGGTAGAGCGGATACGCCCCGGGCGGATGCGGAACTCGCGATCACCGCGCATGGCAAATCCCCACACAGTGCGAAACTACACTGAATATCAGAACCTTAGGCACATCTCGCACGGTGCAGGCACGCGCCACACGGTGCGGAGCGCGGCAAAAACATGAACAAAAACAACCGCCCAACCGCCGCGCACCGTGCGCCCTTTTATCCTGCCATCCTTCGGTCGTGGTGCCCGCCACCACCGGCCGTCCCCTCAAACGCACTCCAGAGCACGATAGCATGCGAAGTGTCGTCGCGCGGATCATGGCCGGACCTCACCAGTCTCCGGATGGACGAAGAGGCCCTCAGATTGCGGGGGGAGGCCCGCCTGCGGCAACGCCGGGACGGGCGAAGGAGCGCCGCCGACCGTCCGGTGAGGCGACACAGAACCGATCGCAGACCCGCCGTCGTCGCGGCTGATGAAGATCGCCGCCTCACGCCAATCGAGCGGCCGGGCTGCAGCAACAGTGCCGCCCGATGGCCGCTCGCCAAGCAGCACGGGCGCAAGCGCAGCGACATAGGCGCGCGTCTCGGCCGGCAACGGACGATCCGCCAAACGGTATTCGTCGTAGCGGGCGGGACCGGCGTTATAGGCCGCCAGCATCGCCGCGACATTGCCATAGCGGTCCCACATCTCGCGCAGATAGGCCGTGCCCGCGAGGATGTTGTCACGCGGATCGTAAGGGTCTCGGCCAAAACCATGACGGATGCGCAGCCCGGCCCAGGTGTCGGGCATGACCTGCATCAGCCCCATCGCGCCAGCGGAAGAAACCGCACGCAGATCGCCCGCGCTCTCTGCCCGCATCACGGCCATGATCCAGGTCGTCGGAATGCCGAAGCGCTGCGACGCCTCGGTGACCTGGGCGGCGTAGGGATGCGCGGCGATTGCGTGTTCGGGCACACTGGTTTGCGCCAAGAGCGGCTGCGTGGCGGTGACCGGGATGAGGAGGCCGGAAAGAAGAAGGAGGAGAAGGCGGCGGCAGATGCCACCTCTCCCCGACGCGGGACGGGTGCAGGACATAATCATCGTCAGTCCCGCTCGTCGCGTTTCTTAGGGCGGGTCCAGTGCAGCCCCCACGCCCTGCCCTCCTCGTCCGACTGGAACAGGCGCGCGCGTATCGGATGCCGGAAAACCGGATCATCGAGCAGGACCGAAACGAAAGCCCCTGCGGTTTCGCCGGTGTGTTTCCAGCCCGCGCCAACCTCCGGACCCTCCTCGTCACCGAGATGGATGCGATAGGCGGGAGCTTTCTCGGTATCGACGGCGTCGGTGGGAACAAAGGTCAGTTCCAGGTCGAGAGAGAGCGTACGCAGTTGTCCGGCATAGCCAGACGGGGTGCGGGTGAATTGACCGATCTGTGGCATTGGAGGCTCCTTCCTCATGCGGTGAATGGGAGGCGGGTCGCTTGCGCGCCCCGCGATGGACGCGCGTCACCGCTCCGGCGCGTCCCAGACGAGGCGGCCATCGCCACCCTCGTCGGTGAACAGTGGACTGGCTCGGCCGATCACTGCCGAGGTGGGGAACGGACCGAAGTAGCGGCCATCGAAGCTGTCAGAGACCGCCGGGTTCATCAGGAAGACTTCGCCCTCTACGATGGTGCGGCAGCCCTGCCAGACGGGAAGATCGCGGCCCTGGCTGTCGCGCTCTCGCGCCTCCCCCAGGTGTCTGCCATCGACGGTGATCGCAGCGCCGTCACGGCAGATCCGTTGTCCCGGCAGCCCGGTGACGTGCTTCAGGATCGGCACATCGCGACCGACATAGCCGCGCGCGACCATGAAACCTGCAAAGGGTTCGGGCGGCATGACCGCGACCAGATCTGGCGCCGCGAGTCGGCCCACCGGCGCAATGGTGTAGAGACCAATTGGCACACTGGCCGAGGCGTTCCAGACCAGCCGTGGCGCAGTCGGAATGCTGCCGGCGATGACAGCGGCGAGCGCGGCAACCGTCACCATGATGTAGCGGGCGCGGCTCATTGCGTTCGCCTCTTCGAAAGCCTCACCGGAGCGTTCGACACGCTGCGCGAACCGAAGCTCACCTCCTGACGCCGGAGCCATGCGGCATGGCGTTCCGCCGTATAGGCGCGCGGCGCTTCGCCCGCCTTCATCCAATGCGCGACATGGCGCCAGTGGTCGGGATCGACGTCGGCAGGACCGATGCCGAGACCCTCGATGGCATCGACATGGCGGAGGACCTTCTCAACCTTGGGCCAGCCTTCGATCTTCAACAAAATCTCGCCACCGGGGCGTACGAAAGGCAGCGTTTGATAGGAGTTACAAGCCGCGATCGCGCGCACGATGTCGATGCGCGAAACAACGGTTCCATAGTCATTCGACGTCCAGCGGACGAAGCCAAATACGGCGCCGGGACGGAAAAAGACGATGCGGCGGCTGCGGTCGAGGATCTGCGTTCCGGCTTCTTGGCCGAACCGGATCCAGAACTCGATCCGCTTCTCCACCCAGGTCAGTTCTACGCGCGTCAGCGCGCCGCCGGAATGGGCGTCGAAAGATCCGTCTCCGGTCACGCCAGGGATCACAAAGCCGGTCATTGTGGTTCTCCTTCGGGTTCCGGGTATTCGCGCCCGAGCAACTCGCGCAGCATGTCAGCGACAGTGACGCCGCGGCTGAAAGCTGCGACCTTGATGCGACCGCGCAGGTCCGGGGTAATGTCGATGGTGAGCCGGGCCGTGTAGATCGCCGCCGCGCGACCGTGTGCAGATGGCGCCTCGCCAACCTTGATCCAGGTCTCGGCATCGACTGGCCGCGCGGCGAAACCACGCTTGTCATTGCGCCCGCTCATACCGCCACCTTTCCAAGACCGAGGCGCCCGATCTCAGATGTCAGCGCCGCGATCTCTCGGGCAGCATGCGATTGACGGTTGATGTCACTGGCGAGGCGACCGGTTTGCGCCGCATCTGCAAAGACGACGCGCTGACCAATCGTGCTGGCAAGCACTGGAGGATTGTGATCCGCCAGCGCCTCGGCGGTGTCCCGGGCGATGACGGTGCGCGCGCTGCAGCGGTTGAGCAGGAAGCGGGCGACAAGTTCCGGCCGATAAATGCGGGCCTCCCCAAGGAGGGACAGCATCTCGACAGAGGCCCAGCCATCGAATGGCGAGGGCTGTACCGGGATCAGCACCAGATCGGCGGTGAGCAGCGCTGAGCGCATGAGCCCAGCAACACGCGGTGGGCCATCAATAACGACATGATCGACTGTGCGGGCAAGTTCAGGGACTTCGCGGTGCAGGGTGTCACGGGCCAAGCCGAGGGTGCCGAAGAGCCGCGGCAGACCTTCGCGGGCGCGTTGCTGCGACCAGTCCAGGGCGGAGCCTTGCGGGTCGGCATCGATCAGGGTGACACGCTTGCCCTGTATCGCCAATTCACCAGCAATATGGAGCGCCAGCGTCGTCTTGCCGACGCCACCCTTCTGATTGAGCAGAGCGATGATCATTCGCCACCTCCCGGCAATTCGAGAGGAAGGCGGGGCGTATCTGGATGATCGGAGGCTGCTGCGACACCCTGATCGGAAGCCGTTCGCGGCACCGATGGGGCGACGGCTGCCTTCGTCTTACCGGCCTGGCTGAGGCTTTTTGCGGTGGCACGGATGAGGTTTTCCACATCACGCGCGCGCTCTTCAAAGTTAGACTCTTTGTTAGACTCTAAGTTAAGGGGGCGGTTTCCTATTTCGTTTCCGTGCGTTACCCCCTGTTTGGGTTCCTGATAGCACGAGTCTCCGGTTCCCGATAGCACGATAGCCCGGGTTCCCGATAGCACGAGCCCATTCACAGGTTTTCTACAGCCCGGAGTAGGCTCGAAAGCCAACAGCTTGCGGCCACCAACCTCTGTCTCGAGAAAGAGCGTGTAGCCCGGAAGCGGCTGCCGCCTGATGATGTCGCGAAGCTCGAAGGCAAACCGCTTGAAGGGCGACAGTGCCCCGGACTTCTGGTGAAGATGATGGAAGTCGAAACGCCAGCCATCCCGCTGCCGACCACCGTGCTTGCGCACCAGGCGATACAGCCAGCGGTCAAGTCCGCCGGTCAGGTCGAAATACGCCCGATCAATGGTGAGGACGAGCGCATTGTCGAGCACGGCCCGGTAGAACCAGTCGGGCACGATCAACTCGATGCCGTCCGGCCGCCCATCCCTGTCGCTGCGCTCCTGCCATTCGTTGATCCAGGAAAAGCGATGGCGGCGTCCTTCCGCCGGCTGCCGGATCGAGGTGGAGATCGTCGTCGACTGGAGACGATCCAGCGCCGCCTTCAGGCGCTGGTAATCCCGCGCACTGGTTCCGCGGCCGACATAGGTGAGGATCTCATATGGGGTGGCCGCCATCAGCCGGGAGGTGCGCAGCCCCGCATCACGCGCCTCGACAATCTGGCTCGCCGCCCAGATCAGGATGTCGGCATCCCAGATTGTGGCCATGCCGTGATCGGGAACCGCTTCGACCCGGATGCTGACGCTGCCAGCGGCAAAGTCGATCGGTGCGACCCGTTTCGACTTGGCGAGAGAAAAGAAGGGATAGGCCATGAGGTCCTGCGCATCTCTGGGGGCGAAATCCCCGGGCAGCGCGCGGAACAGATCGAGCTGTCCGCGCTCGGAACGGGGTTTGCGTCCATCGGTCATGACGGCATTGCCGCTGCGTCAGCGCACGAAGCGGCGGGGCTGCGGCAGATTGGCGAGCGTGTGGCGTTTCGCCGGCAACACCTGCCCGCGCGGGTCGGATGTCGAGGTGACAGCGCCGCGTCCGACCCAGGCCTGCAGGTCCTCGATCGCATAGACCACGCGTCCGCCCAGCTTGTGGTACGCGGGACCGGTGCCATAGGTCCGGTGCTTCTCCAGCGTCCGAGCCGACAGGCTCAGGAACTGCGCGGCCTCCTTGGTGCGCAGATAGCGCGGGGGAAGTTCGGTTGAGATGGCGGACATCGGGCGTCTCCCTACTGTGTGTGACTAGTGCCGCGAAACAGCGGCTGATGACGGTCACGATGGCGAAGCGCGTCCGGTCAGATGCAGTGGGAAGGTAGCAGGGGTAAATCCGCACACCGCGGCGCGGGATCGCCGAACTAGAGGCGGCGCTGGTGGCGAAGGAGCTTGCGATAGCCGCCAGCGATCAGGTCACGCCCCTCGCGAAGGAGGCTGGAGACGGCAAAGCGGGCCGAGGAGACCTGCCATTCATCGCGGTCCAGGCGACCGGTCCGGAACAGGACCTCGGCGATCTGCTTCTGGGTCGCACCATGGAAGGCGGCGTCCGAGGCTTGAAGGACACGCCGGAGGCGCGCTTTTTGTTGCGCGGTCAGACGGGTGTCGCGGGGGATGGATCGACGGCGGTGCTGGTTCGCCAGGAGCCGCTGGATTGCCTCGATGCGGTCGAGACCCTCAGGGCCGAGAGGAACGGTGGCCACAAGCCTGTGGCGGGACCCAGAAGGGGCGACAAGATGCAGGTACGTCCCGTCCGGCAGCCTGTGGCGCAGGTGCTCCCCCATCGGGGACGGTCTGTCCGTCGAGGCGACGATGTCCTCGCTGAGACGATCAGCCTCTCCGCCAAGTGCCTCGGGGGCGGCAACGAGCACCACGGCACTCGTGTCGACCGCCGGACACCAGAACACCTCCGCTACGCAAGCGGGCAGCCCGGGTCGGATCGGGAAAGCACAACCCCCATCGACGGCCGACCTGATCCATCAGATCAACCCTCTCCGGGGGTTCTCCTGCGAGCTTCGCGTAATCATGCTGATATTCGGGATTGCGGCGCAGGCATTCCCAGCCGAGGTCCGGCGCGGCCAGATTATCGAGATAGTCGTAGGCGGCCTGGTCACGCCAATTCGAGCGATCAGGTTGCATGGCATCGCTTCTCCCCTAGGTTGATCATGAGAAAGGATTCCAAGAGATCAATCACTTGGGAAGCCCGCTACAAGGCATCAGGTGATGCGCACGGCGCATCACCTCCTCAGCCGGTTCGCCCCGCCGCCAACTGCCGATAGCCCTCGGAACTCAACCAGCGCGCGCGTTCAAGATGGGCGTCGTGGACCAGGCGCGCCCGCTCCGGCTCTTTCTGCGTATCGAGGCCCAAGATGATCTGCGCCGCTTCCTGCCAGCTCGCGCCCTCGTCTGCAGCATCGAGCAAACGCATATACTGCGCCATGTGGCGACGGTCATACTCCGTGACCACGCCCCCCTGCGGCGGCACATCCTGCAAGCTGCTGATCGTCACGCGCATCCCCACGGCGTTTGCTGCACAAACCTAACACAGCCAGTCGACAGTTTTGTGAGCACGGCGTTAGCGCAATTCGGCTCCCTGCAAAACCCGCCGGAAAGGTCAGGCCTTTGAGGCGGCCTTCGCCTGAACATGCATCACTCCAATCCCCTGGTCGGAATTCAGGAGCAGAATGCCATTCGCCTCGAAAGCCCGTCGGACCTGATCGCGCGTGGTCTCATAGACCTCGAGCCCGCTTTCGGATTCGAGGCGCTTGAGCGCGGTCAAAGATACCCGGGCCTCATCCGCAAGCTGCTCCTGTGTCCAGCCAAGAAGCGCCCGCGCGGCCCGTGATTGTCGGGCGGTGATCATGCAGATCACCTCCCATCCGGCCCGGCGCAAACGCCAGAACTACGACTATTATAGTCGCATAATGAAAATTCGCCACTAAAATTCTGACGTGTTTACATCGCGGTTCCGCTTTGGCCTTGCAAATTTCGGGAACTGATTCGGTTGTCCGGTTGGCGGTCGGCCCCGGCCTTTCGACCGGGGCCTCGCGACGGCGTTATTCGCCGCGGCGACCGTTGGGGCGGGACCAGATCAGAGCGTAGCTCTCGCCGTCCTCGTCGTCGAAGAGGTTGGCGTAGATCGGGGCGGTGAAGCTCGGATCGTCCAGCTTGAGGCCCAGATAGTCGCGGCCCTCATTGGAGCGCTTGGACCAGGCGGCACCGATCTCGGCGCGGCCGACCAGGACCCGGTGGCTGGGGGCGTTCTCGCCGGTGGCGCGGGTGTCGGGAACGATGCGCACGCCCTGGACCTGGACGCTGAGGGTGACGATTTCGCCGGTGAATTCGTTGCCGGCCTTCTTGAAGGTGCCGATGGTTGCCATTTTAAGTCTCCGTTTTCCGTTTCCGGGTCCGCACCATTGCGGCCCGATGGCGATCGACAGGCCGGAGACGACCGACGGCGCACCCCCGGCGTGCCGGGGGCCGGACAGCAAAGGCAGAACTTTCTTGTTCCGCGCGGAATGGCGGCTCTGCCGTCAGGGGAAGAAAGCTATGGCGGCGCTGTTGCGCCAAGCCGGTCGAGGCGTAGCCGATCTTCGGCCAGATCAGGCCATTGAAAGGGCCGTATGGAGCGGACATGGGACGAGCAAGGAACGGAGACGATGGCAACGGCGGATGCTCATCAGCCTGACCGGCAACGAATTCACCGGCGGATTTGCTTACCCGTGACAGGCCATGCGCATCACGCTCCAGGCGCCCCGCCCAACGTAACGCCCCCGATCACAGGTGCGATTTGCCGCTCGAACGGTCCATCGCCTCCACTGCACGACCACGTCCTCGATGCCTGCCTCGTGCCGATCCGCATACCGCCCAAAACCAGCATGCGAATGACCGGGATGCTGCGTTGCCACATTTGTCCAAACGTTCTTGCGATGAGTGGCGCAGTGAAACGCGCGTGATGGATGCCATAATGCCACGGGTGCTACAGAAATCATAAGACCAAGGGTGGTCCAGCTCACCACGGACCTCGGGAGTTCAACCGGGTCGAACTGGGCAATTGAAAGTGCGATGGCTACTAGCTGGTCAAATGATCAATGATCGTTCAGGTTGGAACAAGTGACTTTTCGAACAGGCATAAGAGGGCCGTCAAACCATGGGACAGACAGAAGCCTTCATCGACCGTGCCCATTCTGCGCCCTTGGCATACTATATCGATGAAAGCGGAAATACTGGCGACCTGACCAAGGCAGGGGGCGAAACCTATGGCTTTGAGCAGCGTATGTTCACGCTTGCCGCTGTGGGCTGCGAGCTCGACGATGCGTTCATGGAGAGGTTCAATGTCCTCAGGACAGCGCATCGCATGCAATCTCCAGAAGTAAAATCTCGACAAGCCTATGAACGGCCACAATTCGTCTCCGACCTTCTCGATCTGCTCGAGGAGCGCGGTTGCCCGATCTTCATCGAGGCCGTTGACAAACACTATTTCGTTATCGCGAATATCATAGATCGGATCGTCGTTCCCTATCTCGGGGCATGCGACGTCCAGCCGCGCTCGCTATGGATAAAGGGGGTAATGGCGGATCATATGGCGATTTATGGGCCGCCTGAGTTAGCCCAGGCCTTCGTCGCTTGCTGCCAGAGCCGTGACTACGCCGAGGTCCGCGACTTCTACAAGCAGATCATCCGGTGGGCTGAGACAAGCCGGCTTCCAACTGAAGGGGTTGCCGATGCTTTCGTCCGCTTTACCCGTGACAGCCTCAAGGATTTTCGAAAGCTTCCGAAGGCAAAGGCGGTGGAGAATGCACTGCCAATCCCGGACACCTCACCAAAGGGCAAGCTTCTATGGGTCTTGCCAAATCTGACATCCTTCACCCACGTTTATGCCCGGATCAACCGCTTCCTAGAAAAGCAGGTCTCGGGCGTGACGCTCTTCCATGACGAGCAGCTTCAGTTCGGAGACGTCTTGCGCCAGAATAAGGGGGTGATGGAGAGTTTCAACGCTCTAAACATGCAGCTGCCGCTAAAGACGGCGGATTTCGAGTTCTCAGCATCAGCGGAGCTGGAGTTCGTTTGCTCTCACGACAGCATCGGCATTCAGATTGCCGATGTCCTCGCTGGCTTTGTTTCTAGATACATCCAGCAGGCTGTCTGGGGTGGAATAGAGATGGATGCTAACAGAATGGCCATATTTAACAGAATTGTAGATACCGGTGAGCGCGAGCGAGGTACAGGGATGAACATCGTAGCCCCCGAAAGTCTGCTCCGTTTTCTCGGCATTTCGCCACGAGCAAATTATATATAACCGTCATTACGGAATAGAAATGTCCGCCCTTCTGGCGAAAAGGACACGGGATTGAGGAGGAAGTTGCAATGGAAGCGGTTGGCGATCTGGAGCGGGAAAGGCATCTTAGAAAAGCACCCAGGAATCTACCCGCCTCCCTTCGCAATGTCGTAGAATACCGAAAGTCCGGCCTCAGTCTGAACCACGTTGTCGGGTGCCCGCTCGATTGCGGCTACTGCGTACGGCATATGTTCGACAACTTCGAGATGAAGCGGCCCCACCTCGTGGTGGATGATGAAGAGGCTGTAAGCGCGTTGATCTCGCATTGGGCATTTGTTCCTCATGTCACCCCCGTCCAAATATTCAATCGCGCGACTGACCCCTTTCTGCCTCTCGTGAAGCAGCACATGCTGCACACTCTCGAACTGCTAGATGGGCATGGGTTTGGAAATCACGTGCTAGTAATCACCCGCTGGAAGGTCACGCCTGAGGATGCCGAGCGCCTTGAGCGCCTACGTCATCTCAAGGTCACGGTTCTGGTGACTTGGTCTGGCATTGCGGACCCTCGTCTCGAACCGGTCGATAGCGTAATCGCGGAAAGGTCGCTTGAGGTACTTTGTAAGCATGCCAGCCGTACAAAGAGGATCCTCTACTGGCGCCCTATAATAGCCGGTGTGAACGACACCGATGAATGTATCGCCAGGGCTAGTGCGCTGTCGCGCTTCGCAGACGCCACCGTCTTCACTGGCCTGTTTCATCGGGAGCAAATCCGCGCACACTTTCGCTCCGCAGGTGTCGAAGATATCTATCATGACGTGCCTAGGCGCAAGATCCTCCCGCGCGAGGTCGAGCAACACATCCTGCGTCGATACTTTGGCGCTCCGATTTTCCGCAAGACCTCTTGTGGTATCGCCTACGCGCACGGCGAAGCCGATTACAACGGTCATTATGGCATCCGGGAAATATGCGACATCTGCCCGCCGGACCAGATCAGGATCTGCGCGGCGGGGCATCGGAGGCCCTCACCCAACCGGCTGTCATCGCTCGTCCAGATGGTCGGTCTGGACCCTGGACGGATTGAAGTATCTGAAGGAAAGGTGATTGTTGAGGGCAGCACCGAGCAGCAGCGCTATTTCATCCAGCATTCCTTAGGGTTCCAGGTACATGATCGTACGCAGCCGCATCTGCCTGAGCGACACGGCCGCGCCGAGGAGGGCTGGAATTGAACGAGATAATGTGGGCTGTCGATGTAGAGGGCAGCGGAAAATCTCCCCCTGAGATCGTCGAGTTGGCGATCGCCGAGATGAAGGGGCTGACCCTGACCGGGCGCCGCAAGCATTGGCGCTTCAAGCCGAAGAAGGGCATCTCCCCGATGGCATCCCACATCCATGGCATCTGGGATGAGGACGTGGTCGATGCGCCCGATATCGAGGATGTGGCCGATGACGTCCTAATGTGGCTGGAGGACAAGGCCATCGTCGGTCATAATGTCAAAGTCGAGGTAGACATCCTCAGCCAGGCACTTGAAGGGTGGGAACCCACAGCGGCCTATGACACGTTAAAGATCGCGCGGCGCCTACTCCCCGCAGAGGAGAAGCACGGGCTGGAGTACCTCGGATCCAAGCTGGGCCTGAGCCCACGGGCTGAGAAAATCACCGGCGGGAACAGCCATTCTGCTCCCTTTGATGCGGTGTTGTCAGCTATCCTTCTGGACCACATGCTGCGTGACCGGACAGAGGAAGACCAGCGCGCGATTCTTGCCGGTGCGGACATTCTCGACAGCGCCCAGGGCTCGTTTCTATGAGACGCTCACCATTCCGCATTGCGGTCGCAGGAACGCATTCCACCGGCAAGACGACCTTCCTCACACGGCTGAAGGAGCTGTTTGAGCAGCGCGGGCTTGCCGTGGTCTACGTCCACGACAGCGCGGCCAATGCCAAGCAGAAAGGCTTCCCGATCCTTACGGACCACACCTTTGAAAGCACGGCCTGGCTGATTGCGAGGGCCATCGAGCTGGAAACCGAGGCCACCATCTCGGCAGACGTCATCCTCGTGGACCGTCCTGTGACGGACGCTCTCGGATACCTTCAGGCTGCGCTCCTGCACACCTCCAGGTCGATAGCACCGGCCCGCTTACAGGCACTGGAGAGGATCTGCGAGGCTTGGGCGCCCGAATACGACCTCGCTTTCGTTACGGTACTTGATCCATCCGTCGAACTCGGTGAGGGGCGAGACGGGGATGTGCTTTTTCGCGTGAGGGCCGCCGAGGAGGTGGCCCGAGTGGTCGATAGGTTCATGCCCGACCGCCACCTTCTTCGCTATGGCGGCGCGGACGCAGCGTTGGCGCTCGCCATCGCAGCTTTCGACGACCAACACCGCGGTGTCTGAATATGGCTCGCGAGCATAATGATCCTGCTAGGATCGCTGAAGACCGGGCGATCGCACTCGCGGGAAAGCGCCGCCTAGGCCTCGGCTGCATGGCGCTGACCGGGATTTATGGAGCCGTTGACCGTGAGCAAGCCGTCGCGACGATCACCGCGGCCCTAGATAACGGTGTCACGCTTTTTGACACAGCACCGCTGTATGGCAACGGCGCGAACGAAAAGTTGTTGGGCGAAGTGCTCTGCGGCCTCCCCACTACGACCATCGTCACCAAGTTCGGCCTCTATTCCGATGCTGGGGGTAGTTTATATCGCGATAGTCGGCCCGAAGCGATCAGGCAGTCTGTCGAGGCCTCATTGAGGCGCCTAAAGCGTGATCGTATCGACCTTCTACTCCAGCATCGTAGCGATCCCGATACGCCGGACGACGTAGTTCAGGCCTGCATCGAGGATCTGATCTCCGCAGGCAAGGTCGGCGAGTTCGGGCTCTCCAGCGTTTCTGCCGATCAAATCGCAGGGCGACCGATGGAACACACCCTTAGCGCTGTGCAAAACGAGCTGTCCTTGGTGACCGGCCAGAAGATCGAGGAAGTCGCTGCCACCACGGCGCGGGGGGCCTGCTTCATGGCCTTCTCCCCATTAGGGAGAGGTTTCCTAACAGGTTCAGAACCTTCAGAGCCAGATGATCTCAGGACATCAATGTTGGCTTTTGCGCAGCGCTCTACAAGCGGGCATCCGCATCGCGATGGTTCTGGTAACGAAATGGAGTTTAGGGAGTTGGTTTCCGCGCCCCAGGCGTTGGCATGGGTTTTGGCTCAGGGTGCCAACGTCGTTGCGATTCCCGGCTGTCGGTCCCCAAGCCAAGTTTCCGTGATTTTTGACGATCTCGATAGCCTTACCACGGTCCGTTTCCCTTTCATCCAAGACAAGATCGCTCAGAATACGTCAGACTGAAGGCACCCGATATACCCTGAGCTGAATCTCCTGCAGTTGGGGTCCTCTCCTTAGTGAATGAACGCATGATAGGTTCCCAAGAGCGGCCCCGGGGAATGGTGACGGCCAGCGCGGAAGAGCGGAGGTTGTGAGTGATGGCAACCCGATCGGGCTCCGTCAAACAGGATAGTGCCCCGCGGCGTGGTGTAGGAAGCCGCGAGCGTCGCTGATCGCGAGGCTGGCGGTCATCGTCGATCTTCGGAGTAGGTTTGGGTTGCGACACCTGAAACCTGAGACGGAGATGACGATGACCGACGACAGAATGGCTCTGATGGAGCTGGTTGAGAAGCAGGCTGATGGCGATCTCGTGCGCGAGATGCTGGCCTTTGCAGCCGAGCGCATCATGGAGGCCGAGATCGAAGCGCGGACCGGCGCGGCCAAGGGCACGCGCTCGCCAATGCGAGAGGCCCAGCGGAATGGATACCGGGAGCGGGATTGGGATACGCGTGCCGGCCGGATCGCGCTAGAGATCCCGAAGCTGCGCAAGGGCAGCTATTTCCCCAGCTTCCTTGAACCGCGGCGGACAGCCGAGAAGGCATTGGTGGCGGTGATCCAGGAGGCTTACGTTCACGGCATCTCCACGCGGTCCGTGGATGACCTGGTGAAGGCCATGGGAGCTGGCGGCATGTCTAAGAGCCAAGTCAGCCGGTTGTGCATGGAAATCGACGAGCGGGTCGACGCCTTCCTGTCGCGGCCGCTTGAAGGCGCGTGGCCCTACCTGTGGTTGGACGCCACATACCTGAAGGTCAGGGAGGGCGGGCGCATCATCAGCAAGGCGGTGATACTCGCGGTGGCGGTCAACGAGGACGGCAAGCGCGAGGTTCTGGGTGTCGCAACCGGTCCATCCGAGGCGGAGGTGTTCTGGACTGATTTCCTGCGCAGCCTCGCCGACCGGGGCCTGCGTGGCGTCAAGCTGGTCATCGCCGACGACCACAAGGGCCTGCGGGCCGCCGCACGCCGGGTCTTCAACGCCACTCATCAGCGCTGCCGCATCCACTGGATGCGCAATGCCCTGGCGCATGCCCCTGCGAAACAGCGCACGGCAGTGGCGGCGATGTTGAAGACGGTCTTCGCCCAGGAAAGCAAGGCCGACGCCGAGAACCAGTGGGCCGTCGTGGCGGACGCCCTTCGGGAGAAACAGCCCAAGCTCGGCGCCCTGATGGACAACTCCCGCGACGATGTGTTGGCCTACATGTCGTTCCCTCGAGAGCACTGGACCCAGATCGCTTCGACCAACCCGCTGGAGCGGGTGAACCGAGAGGTAAAGCGACGTGCGGATGTCATCGGGATCTTCCCGAACGACGCCGCCATCATCCGCCTCGTCGGCGCTCTGATGCTCGAAACCAACGATGAATGGGCAGTGGCGCGGCGATACATGAGCCTTGAAACCCTGGCCCGCGTCACCGACAATCCCACCGTCAGGTTGCCCGCCGTGGCATCCTGATCAGACCCGGACCTCTCCGAAGGTCGACGCTCCTACACCACGCGCGGGGGCACTATCCCACGACAGCGATCACGTTCGGCAGGCCGCGAACTGGTGCTATACCATCAGCGCGCAGCTTTGGCTGGTGAATGTGTCCGTCTATGTACCGAGCCTGATCGCACTGGCGCTTTTGTGGCGCGGCAAGGGCGCGGGCGTTGCGACAATGATCAACGGTCTGCTGGTCGGCGCGGCCTTCTCCGAAGTTCACCTGTGGCGCCCCTCTATTCCGGTCTGGGGCATCTGGAATGACAATTTCTTCATTCTGGGCGTGGACTGGATCAGCTGGACGATCCTTGCGCTGACGGTGCTGGTGGGGGCGCTGGTGAGTGCTGCCGGGGCCTATGCGCTTGGCCTGCAATGGGCGGCGAGGCAGGGTGGATGACCGTTACTGTTCGTTGTCGCTGTCAGTCTGGCGCCTAAAGGCCTGCGAAATGTAGCCTAGATGTAAAAGGCGTCATTTTGCCCGTGATGTCAGATGTTAATGACCCAAAGGCGCTCGCAGAACAGAGCATGTCGTCTCAGCAAGAACACAAACTAGATTTCGATATCAACTCCAGTTTGAAGCAACGCCGCAACTTCGGTCTGGATGGGCGTCATCAGATCGACGTCGACCTCCGCGGTCTCGATGCCGACAACGAGCGCATAACGGGCCTTGCTGTCCGCTCGCCCCAGGGCTCGCCTTTCTCGCCACCAGCCCGAGATCGGGTAGACATAGAGGAAATCGCGCTCCACGAGCTCGACAGCGCTGCCCTCCCAGATATCCATGTGAATGGAGCCGGCTGAGATCGACTTCGGTCCGAAGAACCAGCCGTCATTGCCTTCGTTGATAGGGCGAGGGTCGTTTTCGCCACGGTCATCCTTGTTCACCCGGCGCAGGAAATTCCCGTCAGTTTCGCGTGCCCGCTTGAGGTCGAAGCGCAGCCCAAAAGACTGATATCGGGCAGGATCGATCGCGCTTGCAAAGCTTGGGTTCGGCTCGACAAAATATGAGAGCGTCACCTTGAGGCGCACAGGCTGGTCGCCCAAATCCTCAAGGACTTGTCGGGGCCAGGGCAAGCGGTAGACATGAGCATCCGAGAAGCGCACGCTGCCATTCTCGACCCGGAACGGTTGGATATATTGCTCGGCGACCAACGCAAGATCATCGCGGGCCGAAGCAAGGGCGCGCCGAACATCCGGTACCCCGTATCCGTATTTTCTTGCGAGCGCCTTTCTGTCCGACTTTGACGCGGTCGCGTTGAATTCCGTAAGCATATGCGGCGTCCACCGGGCGCTGTGCACGGTCAGGGCGCGGATGGTCTCTGGCCAATACTCCGGGTGCTCAGCCATGATCCGCGTCGTAAGCCGTGCCGCTTGCGCTGTCGCTGCGCTGGTTGCCCAGAACGGTGTCACCGGATGCGGAGCGATCGATTTCGCCGTGGTGAGCACCGAGAGGGAAGGGAGGCCGGACAGTGCTTCGAGCCCTGATCTGCTCAGCGCGCGGTTTCCAGCTTCAAAGACGATCTCCGGCTTGATCGGTGACTGCCCCGCGCGCCAAAGCGCGCTCGTCCGACTGTAGGGGCTGCGGTCCCCGGGAGGAGACCATCCGCGCCAGTCTCGGTAACCGGCTTCTGCGATTTCTGATTTCAGAGTTGTGCCGCCGACCGTTAGGACATTCCATGCCTGTGCAGGATCTTCTCCCGGAAACGCGTCGCCATCGGCAATGTCCTCGGCGCGCGAGCTGTCCGCGATGTTGCCGATCGCCTGGACGAAAAGGCGCCGAATATGGTCCGGGCCTTCCTCGATTGCGTCCACGCCCGCCGAGATCTGGTCGAGAGCAGAGCTCCAAGCCGTTGGCTCCGCTCCCGACCGGTTTTCATTCGTCACGGCCATGCAAAAGCCCCTCGGCCGCTCGGCAGCCGATATCTCCGGAAGCGAGCTGGCGGAGGTTGTGATCGCACCATAGGAGCCGGGATCATTCTGCTCGAAGCCGTCCGGCGGAAGGATTTTGACGGACTCGAGGCGATGCGCAAGCATTGGATGCGACGCATCTCCCAACGGCATTGTCAGGTCGCCGTGGAGCGCCAGCCCGGCCATTCCGGATCCATGCCCGCTGGGACTATCATCATCCACCCCCCAATCTGCATGCACAGCGTGCATGTCACCGGGAGCTAGGGCAGGTTCAATCAGCGGATGGCCGCGGTTCACACCCGTATCGAGGAGGCAAACCACGGGCACGTCGCGGCCTGGCCAGGTGATCCTTTCGGCCAGATCATCCACGAACGCGTTCGCCATCTCCTCGAGTTCATCCGTGAATACCGTCGGCGTATCGCTCGCTCGCCGGATCTCGGAAATGCCTCCCGTTGAAAACAGCAGCATCTCGATCGCTGCTCTGCGCCCATGCACTGGAAGAACCACGACTTCGGGGAAGTGCAGCCAGCTGTCTTCTCCCCCGACGGTCAGGCCGAGCCGCTGAGCGCTGGTCTCAACACGTTCGAGGCGGTCGGCAAAACACCATAAGGCCCACCACATTTCCGCCTGCGGATCATCGGGCAGAGCCAGAGGATCGTCGCGCCAGAACGTTCGCAAGCGCGCGGCGCGGATATGCTCGACAGGCTCGACGCGGGACTTCTTCGGGGCCTCGGCACCTTCGTCTACTTCCGTAAAGGCGTAATCCCTGAAAACCGCCTCAAAGACATCTCTGGTTTCGTCAGGGACGAAGAGGGCGATGCGACGGGCGCCTGTTTCGGAAAGTGTGACGGCGCCCTGGCGTGTCCCCTCGCGCGTCTTCTCCAGCGTGGTCGGCCCCACAGAGGGTGCGAGCTCCACCTCAAGGTAGACGCCGTCCGATGCTGGAATTCCCTCGGGTGCCCCCAAATCCTCTCGTCCGAGATCAGACGCCTCGAAGGCGGCTTCCAGCTCGCCGACAATGCGCTGCCCATGTTCCTCACGGATACGCTGAAGCGGCCGTTGTCGGGCGCTACTGCCTGGGGACTTGTAATTGCGGATAGTCGAAAGACCGCTCAGGTCGATATGTCGGTGCTCGTACTCAGCCAATGTGTCCCTGTTCTTCAGAGAACACCGTTCTCATGGCCTGGCGTTTGCGAAGTTCGCGCGTCAGATCGGCGGTGGAAATCTGATTTCGTTCTGAAAGGATTGCCGCTTTCACGGTCTCTTCTGCTGCATGGACAATCTCCGCCTGACTGAGGCAGGTGGCCGCGGCAACAATGGTTTTCCAATTGATCTTGGGATATTTCATCGGCGACAGATGGGCCTTGATAATGGCGCGCACTTCATCTGCTGATGGCATCTCGAACTGCAGAACTTCATCGAAGCGCCGTAGTAACGCGCGGTCGAGAAGAGAGGGGTGGTTCGTGGCAGCCACCAGAACACTGTCGGTCGCAGAAGGCTCTTCCATGAACTGCAGGAAGCTGTTCAGTACCCGCCGCATTTCCGCGACATCATTCGTCGCCAACCTGTCGCTGCCCACGGCATCGAATTCATCAAAGAGATAAACACCTCTGCGCTTCTGCGCTTCGTCGAAAACCAGACGCAGTTTGGCGGCCGTTTCCCCCATAAAGCGCGTAATCAGGGTTTCTAGGCGGATCACGAACAGAGGAAGATGGAGTTCGCCCGCGAGCGCCTCGGCGGTCATCGTCTTCCCCGATCCCGGAGGTCCGGCAAAGAGGAGGCGGCGGCTCGGTGTCTTCCCATGTTCCCGGAGCCAATCCCGACGCTGTTGCTGAAGCACAACCGCTTCGAGATGACCTTTCACGTCTGCATTCAGCACCACATCGGCAAGATGGATCTGCGGGTCCCGCAGATCGAGAAGGCTGTCGAGGTCTCCACGGGGTCGAGAAAAGGCGATCGGGACAGACGCCCGCGTGCCGCGCTGTGAACGTGCGGCATCCACTGCCGCACGGATATCCTCTGCGGTCGCACGGTGTCCTTGGCGCGCCTCGCCAGCCGCAACCTGAAGCGCGATGGAGAAGAACTGTTCTTCATCGCCTTCCGCCTGGCTTCTGAGCATCGCCAGTATCTGTTTCGCATTTGACACCGCGTCGCCCCAGTCGTCTGTCTTTTCGTCGAATCCTAATTGACTCTCGCGGTTTTGGAAAGATCGGCGTGATCGAAACAAGTCGCACATGGGCATATTTGTTGTGCCCACAGGTGCGCGTTGCGGGGCTTTGCCCGGCGGATCGCCCTGTATTTACATCATTCGAGCGCTGTGACCTGGCCTTCAGAACCACTGTCGCACCTCCGTCCATCAAACGGTCAGGTCGCATGACCGTCATACCGTGTACAGGGGGCGGAGGGTCACGCGGCGGCTCCAGTTCCAACTTCACCATGTCCCCGTCATCCCATCAAGGCGCGTGCCATGGGTTCGGTTCCGTCTCGGGCTTGTAACGCGGTTCCTCTGTTGATGCGGCGGCAAGGGTTGGCCGGGCGAAGCATCTGCAAGGGATATCCGGCACCTGTCAGATGCGAAAAACCAACCCCGCTTCCATTCGCAAACCTTGGTCCGATCCGTCTCTTTGACATTCAACCCCGAAGGGGTCGGCTTGACGCTTCGCGTGCCGCCCTCGGGGATTCGGAAAAAGTCCGAACGCCCTCGGGTGATTGCAGATCCGGTCAGACACTTCGGGCACCTGTCGCGCGGGGGATGGTCCCTCGCCTCCAAAGACAGGAGCCGGAACCCATGTCCTATGCAGATGCCACCGCCTTCGCCGCCAGCCTCGCCACCACTCTGATGGTCGTGATCGTCGTGTTCCAGGCCGGAGACGGCACCCACGCCGCTTGCCCCGCCGCCGAGTTCGACGGCGACGACGACATGGTGAAGCTGGAGCTGGACCCGTGGGAGTAAGGCGCGAAAGCGCCTCATCCCCGACGGCCCGAGCGCGGAGACCCGCGCTTCGGGCCGTCGGCGCCTCACGATGGTCCCCCATCGTCGGCGGCGGAACCGGGAACAAGCCCGGTCAGAAAGAGTGTGGGCCGTTCGGCCGTGACGGGTTGAAGGCCGGAGAGAGAGGCTCACCGGCGCCCGTCATGGAGTGATCCCGATGACGTTTGCCCGTTCCGAAACCTTCCGCTCCATCGGTCATATTCTGGCGGCCGATGTTCTGCCCGCGCTTTATCGGTCGCAAAAGCTGCCGCTGCGCATTTCGTGCCTCGGTGTGGCCAGCTATGACGCCAGTGACGCGGCGAATAGCTTTGACCGCGTGATCTCGCTTGGGGAACGCCCATCACCGGAAGAGGCCATTCAGGCCGGGGCCTTGCGCCTGTCGTGCGGTGATATTTGCACGGGGCCGGACAGCTTTCCGTATTTCCAGCCGCGCGTCATGCTCATTCAGGACCGCGATCAGCGCCTGGTCCTCGCCGGTGAAATCCGCGCCGGCATTATCCTCTGGCAACAGCCGGTCGCATCCGATGCCGAGGCACGCAGGATCGTGACCGAGGCCAGCCGCCTGCGCGGTATGGCATTCCGGGCATCAGATCCCGCCGAGGCGCGACGGCTGCGTTACCGCGCCGCTGCGCTGGAGGCCCGACTGGTCGATCCCTTCTGGCGCGACGCCGCGGCTGATTTGCTCCGCCTGCCACAGGTCGCATGAGCTTCATCATTTTTTACCCATTCGGCCCGGTCGTGCATCGGGCGATGTCTTCTCAGGAGACCATCATGGCCGACTATTTCACGCACTTTTCTTGCCTGCTTGACGTGGGCACCCCCGAAAACGCTGCCCGCGCACTCGATCTCTACAACGCACTGGCGGATGACACTGCCGCCGAAGATCCGCCATCGGACGGCTTCGTGCTCTCCATCCAGCCAGAACATGGTGGCACTCAGCTCTGGATGGGTGATGACGTCACCGGCGATCCCGAGCATGTCATCCAGTTCGTCAAACGCTGCGCCACCGAGTTTGGTCTGACGGGTCTATGGGGCCTTCAATACGCAAACAGTTGCTCTCGGCCGAGAATCGACGGCTTCGGCGGCGGCGCGCATGTCCTTGATCTTGCTACCGGCGAAACGGTGGACTGGATCTATACCGATGGCTGGCTGTCCACTGTGCTGGACGGAGGCGACCCCTATGCCTGACATCATCGAAACCACCGTCTATCGGTTCGACGAACTGTCCGATGCGGCGAGGGAGAAGGCTCGCGCCTGGTATCGCGAGGGCGGCTTAGATTATGACTGGTACGATACCGTCTACGAGGATTTCCAGCGTATTGCGGAAATCCTCGGGCTGAACCTCAAGACCCGAACCGTCCGGTTGATGGGCGGCGGCACACGGCAAGACCCCTGCATCTGGTTCCGGGGCTTTTCCTCGCAGGGGGACGGCGCGTGCTTTGAATCCTGGTATTCCTACCCGAAGGATGCTCCGCGCCTTATTCGGGAGCACGCACCACAGGACACCGAATTGCATCGCATCGCCGATGCCCTGCAGACGGTCCAGCGGCGCAATTTCTACCAGCTTCGCGCCGAAGTCAGTCATCGCGGCCATTATTACCACGAATACTGCATGTCGATCTCGGCCGAGCGCGACAGCCCGACCGGGCAGGACATGACCGCCGATACCGAGGAGACGATCATCGAGGCGCTGCGCGATCTGGCCCGCTGGCTCTACCGCCAGCTTGAGCGCGAATATGATTATCTGTCCTCGGACGGAGTGGTCGATGAAACCATCGCTGCCAATGAATACACCTTTACCGAAGCCGGTCGCCGCTTCGGATGATCCCGGGAAGACACTGCCAAGCGCCCCGCCGTCCGGTCGGGGCGCTTTTTTTATGCTGCGCTTTGAGAGTGAGAGGTGGGCCGGAAGTGGTCAGGTCAGGGCGGTCGAGAGAGAGAGCGCCGTCCGGGCTTGTCCTTCCCACTCTCCTGAGGTTCCCGACATGAACATGGTTTTCCCCGTGGCCGATCCGGTCACGCCGCTGGCGGCTGCGCCAGCGATCCTGGCTGCGGCCAATCATCTGCTCCCCCATCTCGAACGCGGTCAGCGCGTCGATGCCGTGACATTGCGCGGTGCGATGGAAACGGCTTTCAGCGCGTCGGACGCTACCGGCGCCTGGGACTGGAAGCTCGCCTATGAGGCCGGTGAGGTCGCTACCGTCCTTTTCTTACGCAAATACGGAAAGGCGCTTTTCCGTAAAGCCGCGTCTCCGGCTGCACGGATTTCCGTATTGGCAAAGATCGCGGCGCTGTTGCCCACGCAGACCCGGCGTTCCGAGGAAAGCCAGAGCTTCCAGCAGTTTTCGACGCCGATCCCGCTCGGCCTTGCCGCTCTGACGGCTGCCGCCATCACGCCTGATGATAGGGTGATGGAGCCCTCGGCTGGCACCGGCCTGATGGCGATCCTGGCACAGACTGCCGGCGGTTCGCTGATCCTCAATGAACTCGCCGAGATCCGCGCCGATCTTCTCTCGTCCCTCTTTCCGGCCTGTCCCGTCACCCGATGCGACGCCGCCCAGATCGACAATCATCTGGCACCGGAGGCCGTGCCGTCGGTGGTGCTGATGAACCCGCCATTCTCGGTAATGGCCAATGTCGAGGGACGGATGGCGGATGCTGCGCTTCGCCATGTCGCCTCGGCGCTGGCCCGTCTTGCTCCGGGCGGTCGGCTGGTGACGATCACCGGCGCTGGCTTTGGCCCCGAAGCTCCGGCATGGCGGGACGCGTTCATCCGCTTGCAGGCCCGTGGTCGCGTGGTGTTCAGCGCCGCCGTCGATGGCGCGGTCTATGCAAAGCACGGCACCACGATCGACACGCGGCTGACCGTGATCGACAAATTACCCGCCGAATATCCGGCGAGTTTTCCGACCTCACCGGGAATCGCCCCCGATGTAGCCACGCTGATCGGATGGATCGAGGCGCTGGTCCCGCAGCGCCTGCCGGTATCACTACCGAAGATCGTCTTTCCCGCTTCGACCGCCGCGCCGAAAACCGTGCGGGGCTATCTGGCCCGCGCGACTGCTGCTCGGCCTGTCGCTGCTCCCGCCAAAGATCCCGAGGGCGTCGAACTCGCCTATGAGACCGTGGACTGGACGCCACCCGAAGGCGCTCGCCTGTCCGACGCGATCTATGAGGAATATGCGCTGCAATCGCTGCGCATTGCTGGCGCGCAGCCGCATCCGACCAAACTGGTGCAATCCGCCGCCATGGCCTCGGTCGCACCGCCGAAGCCCTCCTACCGGCCCATGCTGCCCGCTGACATCTGCGCGCGTCTGTCGAACGCCCAGCTTGAAACGGTGATCTATGCCGGTGAAGCCCATGCCGATCATCTCGCCGGCGCATGGACCGTGGACGAGCATTTCGACAATGTGAGCGCTGCGCCCGAGGATGCTGCGGGATCAATCCGCTTTCGCCGGGGCTTCATGCTCGGTGATGGAACCGGCGCTGGCAAGGGACGCCAGTCCGCCGCCATCATTCTCGACAACTGGCTGCGCGGTCGGCGCAAGGCGATCTGGATCTCCAAATCCGATAAGCTGATCGAGGACGCGCAGCGCGACTGGTCGGCGCTCGGCATGGAACGGCTGCTTGTCACGCCTCTGTCACGCTTCCCGCAAGGCAAGCCAATCACGTTGTCGGAAGGCATCCTTTTTACCACCTATGCCACGCTACGCTCCGACGACCGGGGCGAGAAGGTTTCGCGCGTCAAGCAGATCGTCGAATGGTTGGGGTCCGATTTCGATGGAGCCATCATATTCGACGAGAGCCATTCCATGCAGAATGCCGGTGGCGGAAAAGGAGAACGCGGTGATGTCGCCGCCTCGCAGCAAGGAAGTGCGGGCCTGCGGCTTCAGCACGCGCTGCCCGACGCCCGCGTGGTTTATGTCTCGGCGACCGGCGCCACCACAGTTCACAATCTCGCCTATGCGCAGCGCCTTGGCCTCTGGGGCGGTGAGGATTTTCCGTTCCAGACCCGCGCCGAGTTCGTTGAGGCGATCGAAGCCGGTGGCGTTGCGGCCATGGAAGTGCTGGCCCGCGATCTGCGATCCCTCGGCCTCTATACCGCCCGCTCGCTCTCCTATGATGGCGTTGAATATGAACTGATCGAGCATCAGCTCACGGATGAACAGCGCCGCATCTATGATGCCTACGCCGGGGCTTTCGCCGTCATTCACAACAATCTGGACGCGGCAATGGAAGCCGCCAACATCACCGGCAGCGAGGGAACGCTGAACCGGCAGGCCAAATCCGCCGCCCGTTCGGCCTTTGAGAGCACCAAACAGCGCTTCTTCGGCCATCTGCTGACTTCCATGAAAACCCCGACCCTGATCCGGTCCATCGAGGCCGATCTGGAAGCGGGCCATGCCGCCGTCATCCAGATCGTCTCGACCGGCGAAGCCCTGATGGAACGGCGGCTTTCCGAGATCCCGACCGAGGAATGGAGCGATATTTCCGTCGATGTCACCCCGAGGGAATATGTTGGCTCGTATTTGCAGCATTCCTTCCCGGTACAGCTCTATGAGCCGTTTACCGATGGCGAGGGGAACCTCTCGTCACGCCCCGTCTTCCGCGATGGTCAGCCGGTCGAAAGCCGCGAAGCCGTAGCGCGGCGCGACGAGATGCTGGAGCAGCTGGGTTCGCTTCCCGCCGTGCCGGGGGCGCTCGATCAGATTGTCCAGCGCTTCGGCACGGATATGGTGGCGGAGGTCACGGGCCGCTCGCGCCGGATCGTGCGCAAGGGCGACGGGGCATCGGCGCGTTTGGCGGTCGAGAACCGTGCACCTTCTGCCAATCTTGCCGAGACCTCGGCCTTCATGGATGACCAGAAGCGCATCCTCGTGTTCTCGGATGCGGGTGGCACGGGGCGCAGCTATCACGCCGAACTCTCGGCGAAAAACCAGCGGCTGCGCGTGCATTACCTCCTGGAGCCGGGCTGGAAGGCAGATGCCGCCATTCAGGGGCTGGGCCGCACCAACCGCACCAATCAGGCTCAGCCGCCGCTGTTCAGACCCATCGCCACGGACGTCAAGGCCGAGAAGCGCTTTCTCTCTACCATCGCCCGCCGCCTCGACACGCTGGGCGCGATCACCCGCGGCCAGCGCCAGACCGGCGGTCAGGGGCTGTTCCGGCCCGAGGACAATCTGGAATCCGCCTATGCCCGCGATGCGTTGCGCCAGCTCTATCTGCTGATTGTGCGCGGTAAGGTCGAGGGATGCTCGCTGGAACGGTTTGAATCCGCCACCGGCCTGAAGCTGATGGACAGCAATGGTGTGAAGGACGAACTACCGCCGATCACCACCTTCCTCAATCGCCTGCTGGCGCTGACCATCGAATTGCAGGGCATCCTGTTCTCGGCCTTCGAACAGCTCCTGCAGGCGCGGATCGACGGGGCGATTGCATCCGGCACCTATGACATGGGACTGGAAACGCTGAAGGCGGAAAGCTTCATCGTCACCGACCGGCAGGTGATCCACACCCATCCGGGCACCGGCGCGGAAACGCGGCTCCTGACGCTCACCGAGCGCAAGCGCAATCAGCCGGTCACGCTCAATGCAGCCCTGGCGGAACTGGATGATCCCCGCGCAAGATTGCTCATCAACGAGCGATCCGGTCGCGCCGCCGTGCAGATCCCCACCACCAGCGTCATGCTGGATGATGGCGAGATCGAGCGCCGTGTGCGGTTGATCCGGCCGATGGAAGCGGTGAGCATCCCCATGCGGACAATGGATGAGACCCATTGGGGCGAGGCGGACCAGGCTTCCTTCGCCACGGCCTGGAACGCGGAACTGGCAGAGGTGCCGGAGTTCACCGACAGCATCCTGCATATGGTGACTGGGCTTCTGCTGCCGATCTGGAAGCGCCTGCCGCAGGACTCCTCCCGGGTCTATCGGCTCCAGACCGACGAGGGCGAACGCATCATCGGTCGCCGGGTCTCGCCGGCATGGGCTACCAATGCTTCGACCAGTGGCGTCACCAGCAGCCTGACGCCGGATGCCGCTTATGCCGCGTTGATCGAAGGCCGCACGATCCTTGATCTCACCGAGGGGCTGCAACTGCGACGCGTCCGGGTCATGGGCGCCAACCGGATCGAGCTCACCGGCTTCACCGATACCATGCGCGATCGGCTGCGAACCTATGGTCTCTTCAGCGAGATCATCTCCTGGAAGCTACGATTCTTCGTGCCGGTGGGCGCATTGGGGCCGGAGATCATCGGCAAACTGCTCGACCGCTTCCCCGTCGAGCGCATCTCCGAGCGGGTGGCTGCGTGATGGCGCGTCTCAACGCTTCCGAACTGGCGCAGCGTCTCGGTCGCCAGGCCGAGGCGGTGTGCCGCCACTATCTCTCGAATGGGCGCAAACAGGGCAATTACTGGCAGGTTGGGGATGTACGGAACACTCCCGGCCGTTCAATGTTCGTCCGTCTGACCGGGCCGGAGGCTGGTAAAGGGGCTGCCGGCAAATGGACCGATGCTCAGAGCGGCGAGCATGGCGATCTGCTCGACGTTATCGGCGAAACCCTTGGCCTCATCGATTTCGCCGATATTGCTGAAGAAGCGCGCCGCTTCCTCAGCCTGCCGCATTTTGAACTGGAGCCTCAGTCCCGCAGGGCTCAAACACCGCCAGCACCATCGGGATCGTCCGAGGCGGCCCGTCGCCTTTGGCGCATAACGCAGCCTTTGATCGGCAGCCTCGCGGAGACGTATTTACGCGGACGCGGCATTACGGATTTACGCGGAACCGCGAACCTGCGGTTCCATCCGACCTGCTACTGGCGACCCGAGGGCGATGCGCCGACAGAGGCATGGCCCGCCATGATTGCCGCGGTGACCGACCTCGATGGCAAGATCACCGGCGCGCATCGCACCTGGCTCCAACGTGACGGCTCTGGCAAGGCGCCTCTTGATCCGCCGAGAAAGGCAATGGGAGACCTGCTCGGAAACGCCGTCCGGTTTGGCGAGGCGGAGGATGTCATGGCGGCAGGCGAGGGGATCGAAACCATCCTCTCGCTGCGGCAGGCATTGCCGATCATGCCGACGGTCTCCGCACTCTCGGCCGGACATCTCGCTGCTATCCTGTTCCCGCCGCATCTGCGCAGGCTCTATATCGTCCGCGACAAGGATCCGGCAGGTGACGCCGCGCGGGACAGCCTGGTGGACCGGGCCATCGAGGCCGGGATCGAGGCCATCACGCTCTCGCCCATGCTGGGAGATTTCAACGACGATCTCGTCAGCTTCGGCCTGGAGGCGCTTCGGGCGCAGATCCGGGTGCAGATTGCCCCTGAGGACGTCAGCCGTTTCACATAGCGCGCACAATATCCAGAGAGGGCCGTGCTCGGAGATGACCGATCCCGCCATGGGCAAGGGGTTGCGGCACCTCGGCAAGGGGGCCGCGCCTTGGCCTTCTTGAGAGGGCGAGCGGCCCACAAACGCTCCGGCCCAGCAATGGCGGCGCCCGACTGATTTCCGTCGGCGGGCAGGCCCGCCTTTACAGCGCGAAGCAAATCAGCCGGGCTTTGCCATCAAGGTCCTGAGCCAAAGGGCTCGGACTGCCAGGCCGGAGCGCCCGTGGGCTTGTCGTCGCCATGAAGGCCGCGACGGTCGCGGTCCTGCCGAAGGACACATCCCATGTATGCCCATGACGAATTCGACCCCGATCACAGCACGTCTCCCACCGGCCATGTCGTCGAAGAGCTCGAACTCTATGGCTACCGTCCCGCCGAGGGCGAGGCCGATCCCCGGATCACGCCCGAGGACAACGCCATCCAGGGCGCAGTTGCCGACATCTTCGATGCTCTGATCTCCACCATGGCCGACACCAGCCTCGATTTCGACCTAGACGAGATCATGTGGTCCACCGTCAACACCTTCCACCGCGCCGTCGAGCGGATCGAACGCAAACTCGACGACAACGAGCAGGCTCAGAAGCGTCTTCAGCGCGAACAGGACGGAAGCGAGGTGAAATCCGTCCAGTTGGAGACCCTGGTCGGCATAGGACAAAACCTGATCGAGCGCCGGGACAGCATGGAGACTTTCCGGGACACTGCCGCCGACCTCTTCCTGCGCACAACCGGCACGCCCTGGTCGCCGCGCTCCGGATCACGGGTCAACCATCGCCAGGTGACCTCGGCCATGATCGACAGCCGTGACTTCATCGCCGCAAAGCGCAGGGCCGACAACGAGGTGCTGCTACCCGCCGGGCCGAAGATCGCCTTCTCGGGCGGCGACACCACCGATCACCGGCTGATCTGGGCCAGGCTCGATCAGGTCCATGCCAAACACCCCGACATGGTGCTCCTGCACGGAGGTTCGCCGAAAGGGGCGGAACGCATCGCGGCCACTTGGGCCGACAACCGCAAGGTCGCGCAGGTCGCTTTCAAGCCCGACTGGACGAGACACGCTAAGGCCGCGCCCTTCAAGCGCAACGACCGGATGCTCGATACCATGCCGATCGGGGTTATCGTCTTCCCCGGAACCGGCATTCAGGAAAACCTCGCCGACAAGGCACGCAAGATGGGCATCCCGGTCTATCGCCTGGCGGAAGGCGGCGCGTGAGCGCTGCCTTTCTTTGAAACACACTGGAACGACAGGTTTGGGGCAGTCTCCAGCCTGTCTGTTTGACGATAGTGCCCCCGCGCGTGGTGTAGGAGCGTCGACCTTCGGAGAGGTCCGGGTCTGATCAGGATGCCACGGCGGGCAACCT